>Ga0335069_10001000_pt1 | contig 45543 bp, 41 predicted proteins | sample Lox_Sample_11_FD_206714 | JGI IMG/M metagenome (GOLD analysis project Ga0335069, IMG submission 206714) | Soil microbial communities from Loxahatchee National Wildlife Refuge, Florida, United States - Lox_Sample_1.1 | ecosystem: Environmental > Terrestrial > Soil > Wetlands | place: USA...
CTCGGCCGCCTTCTGCCCGACGCCGTTGCATGTCCTGAATGACTACGCAAGGTATTACGCCGGAACGCAGAAAGCAGCGGGTCGCCGCGGGCTTGGCTAATTGGGTTCCAACGAGTTCAAGTCCCGTTTCCCAGACCATCGTAATAGCGCGTCACTCAAGCGGAATCTGAGTGGCGGGCTTTCGTGTGTCTTGGCTGCGAGATGCGTCCTGGGGTCTTAGGTGCATTTCTTCGCCCGGAGTTGTTGATTCCAACCGCCCGACCTCAAGCTCGAGGGACGCCCTGTGCGTAGGGCGAGCCGCTTTCCCCCCAGGTTCCGCGGGAAGGAGAACACTCGGGGGCCCAGCCCCGGCCGCGGCTACGGGCGGCAGAGGTGCGGAGCTGCACCCCGCGCGTGCGCGCAGGGTCCCCCGCTCATCCAGGACCGACGCGCGAGCGCCGCTACCCGCGGAGCATCTTGAACGCGTGCACCCAGTCGTTCTTCAGGAACCCAGGGATGCACCAGAGCATGCAGAGGGGCTCGATCGCGCGGGCCGCCTGGGCGTAACCGGCGTCCTCCACCTCCCAGCCGAGCTCTTCCACGAGACCCGCTACCTGGCGCCTGGCACCTTCGTCGTCGCCGCAGATGAACATGGTCGGCTTCCCGCCCGGGAGCTTGGGATCGGCCATGAGCTCGGCGCCTACGCTGTTGAATGCCTTTACGAAGCGGGCCTGCGGCACTCGCCGCTGCAGCTCCTCCAGCAGGGACGCGTCGAGGGTGGTGAAGAACTTGAGCACGCCGTTCACCGGCGGGGCCTCGGCGATGGGGTTGCAGGTGTCGATCACTGCCTTCCCCGCCAGGGCGGCCGCGCACGCCTCCGCGGTCGCGGTCGCCGCGGTCCCTTTCACCGCCAGGACCACCAGCTCACCGAAGCTTGCCGCCTCGACCATGGTCCCTGTACGCGCCCTCGCGCCGGCACCGGCCTTCCAGCCGGCGAGCTTGGCCGGGTCGCGCGAGCCGCGCATCACCTCGTGGCCGTGCTTCAGAAAGCCGTTCGCGAGGGCCTCCCCCACGCCGCCCGATCCCAGGACTCCGATCCGCATGTTCGCCTCCCTGCGCGGCGCCGCAGCCGCGCGGGCGAGGTTCTTGGGCCAGGCGGGCCCTCGCGCTCGGGCTGGCCCAAGCGTGACCCGCCTTGGCGAGGTCATGCCGGGGAGCTGGAGCTGCGCCCAAACGAGATCGACGCTGCGGAGGAGCTCGGCGAGCTCTCCGGGCCGGCGTCCTCGGCGCGCTCAGCGCGCGACCTGCAGAAGGACACCAGCGCACTCGGCGAGGGCACCGCCCCGACAGCCGGCGCGCGCCTCGGCGTCGCCCGGGAAGAGGTGCCGGTTCGCCACTCCAGCCGGCGCTGCATCGCGGGGCCCAGGACCGTGTCGTAGCTTCTCAATCGAGGCCCCCGCCCGCGAGGCGAGGCAGTCGCGGGTGGCGGACGCGCGGCGGGGCCGGATAGCCGCCCTGGCGTCCGGGAAAAACAGGCCAGGCCCGGGTGCGGGACCAAGGATATGCGGTGGCTGCCGGCGTGCTTCCGGGCTTCGTGGTGCGTCTTCTGGTTGCCGGTAGACTAGATGACGATGGGCCTTCCGAACAACCCGCACGACCCCCGTCAGCGGCGTCGACGGTGTCAGCCCGCCGGGCGCACCCCGTCCTCCCGCTGGCGAGCATCAGGAACCTGGGCGCGTCGGGCTCGCTCGAAGAGGTGAACGATGGGCCACAAGCTGTTCGAGTCGTCCGTCCAGACGCGGCGGAAAGGGGCGGGTGCGGCCCAGCGATCACGCGAGGCGAGCGGCGCAAGGATGCTCTGGGAACGTGCGACGAGCATCCACTGCGATGGCAGCTTGCCCTGTGCGCTCTCCGCCGGGGTGGGCACGTCGAACTGCACGAGCGCCTCGGCTCCGACCGCCTGCGCGGTGGACGCGACGACGGACGCAACATCCAGATACCGATTCGAAACATGCGCCACTATGACGCCCGAGGGCTGCACCTTCCGTAGATACATCTCGAACGCTTCTCGGGTCAGCAGGTGCATCGGGATGCTGTCGGAACAAAACGCATCGAGGACGAGCACGCCAAGTGAACCATCCGGTTCCAGCCGAAGAGTGCGCCGGGCGTCGCCCAGGATGATGTCCACGCGTCCCCGCGCGTCTTCCAGGAACGAGAACAGCCCACGATCCCGCGCCGTCCTCACAACCTCCGGGTCGATTTCGTAGAAGGTCCAATGTTCGCCCGGCTCGCTGTAAGCCGCGAGCGACCCCGTGCCGAGCCCCACCACTGCAACGCGCCGGCGTTCGGGCCTCCCATGCCACGCCTCGAGGAACTGGCCCACTGGCCCGGTCCGGTGAAAGTACGTCAACGGCTCGCGCCGGCGTTCCGGGCTCAACGACTGCGCTCAGTGTAGCGTGTTGCCATGCACCAGCTCTTGCAACCCATAGCGCTGGTCGATCACGGCGTGCACTCCGTAGAAACTCCGGCTGACACGCGCGCCGGAGGTGACCCGTGGCGCTCCGAACGCCGCACCCGCCAAGGCGGCCATCCCGAGCGCTAGCCGGAAGGGACGCGACCGGGAGGCAAACACGAACAACCCGGCGAGGCCCGTCATCAACGGCAGAGCCAACCGGGCCTCGACCCCGTCTGCGCGGAGCCGTTCTACGGCGATCGCGGTCCCGAGGACCGCTGCCGCGGCTCCGAGCGCCGCGCCGAGGTCGCGGACCCAGGCCCTCCGGTCGCTCCATGGGCGGACGAGCAGGACCGCGAGCGCGATCCCGAGCGGGTACTCGACGACGTCGCTGAACGCCACCGGCGCCACGAGGACGTTGAAGAGACCGCCCAGCGCCCCTCCCGCGGAGATCCACACGTAATACTCGGTTAGCGAGCTCGGATCGGGGCGCGCGAGCGCCAGCGTTTGGTGGCAGGCCAAGGCGGTGACGAAGAAGGCGAAAGCATGGAGCGGCAGGAGCAAGAGCGGAGCGCTACCGAGTCTGCCGGTAAACCCCACGAACAGAGGGATGAGCAGGAAAGGCTGAAGCCACAGGGTGCGTTCGCGCGGCAGCGGTTGCCCCTTCGCGAATGCGAGGACGAACGTGATGAGGTAGATCGCGAGCGGGCCGACCCAAAGCAACGGCAGCGAGGCCAAGTCCGCCGAGATGTAGCTCGTGACCGAGAGGAGCAGGCTCGACGGCACGGCCGCGAGCGCCATCCATCGGAACCGCGTCCACCAGGTGGGAGCCACGAGGGCGCGCGCCTGGCCGACGTCTGGCTGCGCCACCCTGGCGGGGCAGTGCGTGCGCCAAGCGACAACGCCGCAAGCAGCGACGAGCGCGATCTCCGCTGCGAACGCGGCGGTCCAGATCCGCCGCTGCAAGGAAAGACCGATCAGCGGCTCGACCGCAAATGGGTACGCGAGGAGCGCGAGCAGGCTGCCCGCATTGCTCGCCGAATAGAGGAAGTACGGGTCGCGAGAGGAGGTGTGACGGCTGATGCTCAACCAGTGCTGCAACAGTGGCGCGGTCGCGGAAAGGACAAAGAACGGTGCGCCGATCAGGGCCCCCAACTGCCCAAATAGCCAGAGCGGCTCCATCCCCGCCGGCGCCTCGGCGGGCGCGGGTCCACGGAGCGGAAAAACAAAGAACACGGCAACGAGAGCGAGAACGTGGACTACGCCCTGTACCTTGGGCCGGACCCATCGGTGCAGCGCGTGCGCGTAGAGATACCCTGCGAGGAGCGTGGTCTGAAAGAACGCTGCCGACGTCGTCCACGCGGCGGCGGTCCCGCCCGCGATGGGGAGGAGGCTCTTCGCCACGAGGGGCTCCACGACGAACAGGAGCCCGGCCGAGACGAGCAGCGTGGCGGAATACAGGAGCAGCAAGCTGGGCCTTCCACGCTCTGACGATCCGACTCGGCGTACCGACGGTCGAGCGTCAGTTCAATAGACGAACGGAACGAAACGCCACCGCATCAGCTGCTGGTAGGTGCGATGGCTGTCGTGCCGCGACAGGAACCGATCCTCGGGGTAGATGTGCATGATCGGGAAGCCCAGTCTGGGGGATGGAGCACCTGTCGACCCCCGTCGATGTCGACCCGGATCTCGGTGTCCCTGAACTGGGTGACGGCGGCGACCGACGATGATGGCTGGCACGATCTCGATCGGCCTCGTGCCCGATATACGCCGCAGCGGACTTGGAACACCCGATCGGGCGGGCCGCGGCTGAATGATGCTCAGACGTGATGGGTGGTCTATTCGATCAGAGGAACTTGACGCACACGGGAGTAGGCACGGAAACGACTTGGCCGGTCGGCTGGGGCCAGCCGGTGGCCGGATCGACGCGGAACACCACCAGGTTGTCGGTGTCTTGATTGGCTGCCAAGAGGAATCGCCCCGTGGGATCGATACCGAAGCTGCGAGGCGTCCGTCCTTGGGTGGACTCGTGGCCGCTCAGCCGGAGGGCTCCGCTCTGGGCATCCACCTGGAAGATGGCGATGCTGTCGTGTCCGCGGTTCGATGCGTAGAGGTGCCTGCCTGATGGGGACACCTGGATATCGGCGCAGCTGCTCGCTCCCGTGAAGTCGGCCGGAAGGCTCGATACCGTGTCGACGTATTCAAACGTGCCGCCAGGGGCGTCATAGATCAGGACGCTCACGGTCGAATCGAGTTCGTTGACCACATAGGCATGGGAACCACCGGGATGGAAGACCACCTGGCGCGGTCCAGCACCCGGCTTCATCTTCAACCAGGGCACGCCGTTCGGCTCCAGCATGCCGCGAAGGGGATCGAGCCGGTACGCCAGCAGCTTGTCCAATCCCAGATCGGGAACGAACGCGAAGCGGTTCCCCGCGTCCAAGGTCACCGCGTGGGCGTGCGGCCCCTTCTGGCGGGCCGGGTCGATGCTCGATCCCAGATGCTGGATAAAGTCCGAAGGCTCCCGGAGACTTCCGTCCGGACGCACCGGCAGCACGCAGACGCTGCCGCTCATGAAGTTGGCCACGAACACGTGCTTGCCTGCGTCGTCGACCGCCACGTGGCACGGGTCAGTGCCGTAGGTGAGCTGCGTGTTGAGAGGTCGCAACCGGCCCTCGTCGTCCTCCACGGCGAAAGAGCTGACCGTCCCGGTTGGCTTGCCTTCGTATGTCTTCAGCTCGTTGACTGCATAAAGGAAGCGCCGACTCGGATGAAAGGCCAGGTAGGACGGATTGGTGATCCCCGCATTGATACTGGCGAGGTGTAGCGTTCCAGCGATCCCGTCGAAACGGTAGGCGTAGATCCCCTCGCCCTTTCCTTGGAGGACATGACCGCTTCCGAACAGGATCTGGTCGGTATAGGTTCCGACGAATACGAGCACGCCATCCTCCCTTCACGTTGTAGACAGCCACGCGGTCGCCGCGGAGCCGGTCCGCCTCGATTTCATACGAACCAGGTTCGTCCAGTCAAATCCTCGGCCTCCCAGCTGCGCAACCGCATCGGCAATACGCGAGCGATAGAATCCGCCCGGACCGGCATCAGCTGGCCCGTTTGCACCCTAGGCACCAACTCGAGTACTCCCCCCGAGCAGCATGGGAAATCGGGCACCGGCCCGGCGGGTCCTCTTCGTGAAGGTTTTCTTGACGGCCCATGCGCGATCTCCCGGTTTCGGAGACCGGGGGTCGAGGGTAGGTTGTCGGAGCGTCCCCGGAGTGGAACCACAAGGAGGACTCGATGAGGAAGCGCAGGCTTGGACGGAGCAACCTCGAGGTCTCGGCCATCGGCCTGGGGTGCATGGGGATGAGCTTCGCCTACGGGACACCGCCGGACCGAACGCAGATGATCGCGCTTCTCCGCGGGGCGGTGGAACTCGGGGTCACACTCTTTGACACGGCCGAGGCCTACGGTCCGTTCACGAACGAGGAGCTGGTCGGCGAGGCACTCGCGCCGGTCCGGGGCCAGGTCGCCATCGCGACGAAATTCGGGATGAAACTCGGCACCAACGCGATGAACAGCCGGCCCGAGCACATCCGGGAGGTTACCGAGGCGTCGCTCAAGCGGTTGAAGACCGACACCATCGACCTGCTCTACCAACACCGCGTCGATCCGGCTGTCCCCATCGAGGACGTTGCCGGTACGGTGAGGGACCTGATCCAGCAGGGCAAGGTCAGACACTTCGGGATGTCGGAAGCGGGTGTGAAGACGATCCGCCGCGCGCATGCCGTGCAGCCAGTCACCGCGGTCCAGAGCGAGTACTCGCTCTGGTGGCGGAAGCCCGAGCAGGAGCTGCTGCCCACGCTTGAGGAACTCGGGATCGGCTTCGTCCCGTTCAGCCCGCTTGGGAAAGGATTCCTGACAGGGAAGATCGACGAGAAGACCACCTTCGAGAAGAACGACTTCCGCAACATCGTTCCACGCTTCACACCCGAAGCGCGCAAGGCGAACCAGGCGCTCGTCGACCTGCTCGGAGACGTCGCGATGCGGAAGAACGCGACCCCTGCGCAGATCGCGCTCGCCTGGATCCTCGCGCAGAAGCCGTGGATCGTTCCCATCCCAGGGACGACCAAGCTAGGCCGGCTCGAAGAGAACCTTGGCGCAGTGAACGTCCAGCTCACGCCCGACGACCTCCGCACCATCGACAGTGCCGCGTCGAGGATCCAGATCGAGGGCGCGCGGTACCCCGAGGAGCTCGAGAAGCGGACCGGGCTGTAGTGCACGTCCCATCCACGAAGAGGTCTTGCCAGATGGAGATCAACCGCAGCGGCACGCATCACTCGGCGAAGGGGCCGGCTTAGTACTTCAGCGGGACCGTCCGCGTCGATCCCCTGTTCCAGGCGCCAGCGCCTGCTCGCGGGTTTGGCGCGAGCGTGACCTTCGAACCCAGCGCACGAACTGCGTGGCACACCCACCCGCTAGGGCAGACGTTGATCGTGACAGCCGGTTGCGGGCTCGTCCAGAGCTGGGGAGGCCCGGCGAAGCAGATCCGCCCAGGTGACGTCATCTGGTTCCCTCCGGGCGAGAAGCACTGGCACGGCGCCATGCCCGGAGTCGCGATGACGCACATCGCAATTGTGGAGGGCCTCGAGGGCAAGGGCGCTGACTGGATGGAGAAGCTCAGCGACGAGCACTACCAGGCGGCCGCGAAGTCGTCGGAGGGACTGGGGTCCGCCATGGCCATCAGCGAACAAGCTCAACGCAACCACGATGCGCTGTTCCCCAACCATATATCGACGCTCGGGGCAACCGACCCCGAACTGATCGAGGTCTTCGACAACTGGGCGTTCGGCGAGGTGCTGGAAGACGACGTCCTGGGCGCGAGGACCCGGCTCATGGTGCAGTTGGCCGCGATCATCGCCACCCAGGCCGTTAACGAGTACCGGGTCATGGTGGGTGGGGCGCTCAACGTGGGCGTAAGGCCGGTCGAGGTGAAGGAGATCGTCTACCAGGCGGTCCCCTATCTCGGCATGGCCAAGGTGTTCGACTTTCTCCACGCCACCAACGATGTACTAGAGGCCAGGGGCGTGAAGCTCCCGCTCGAGCGTCAGTCGACGACGAACCCCGAGACGCGGTTCGAGAAGGGACTCGAGGTGCAGAGGCGGATCCTCGGAGAGAGGATCGACGAGATGCACGCTGCGTCGCCCGAGGACGAGCTTCACATCCAGCGGTACCTGTCCGCCAACTGCTTTGGCGACTTCTACACCCGCACCGGCCTCGACCTGAAGACGCGCGAGCTCCTGACCCTCTCGATGCTCGCGGCGCTTGGGGGCTGCGAGCCTCAGCTCTCGAGCCACGTCGCCGCGAACCTCGCGGCGGGCAACGACCGGCGCGTTCTGGTCGGCACTCTCACACAGCTCCTGCCGTTCATCGGCTATCCCCGGACGCTCAACGCGATTCGGATCATCAACGACGGAACCTCGGCATGACGGACAAGAACAACATCCAGGGCAAGGTCGTCGTCATCACCGGCGCGAGCAGTGGCCTGGGAGAGGCCGCCGCCCGGCACCTCTTCGACCTGGGAGCGACGGTCGTCCTCGGCGCGCGTCGCGTCGAGCGCATCGACGCCCTGGCGAAGGAACTCGCCGGCCGCGAAGCGAAGGCTAAAGCCGTCCAAACCGACGTCACTCACCGCGAGCAGGTGAAGAAGCTGGTCGACGCGGCCGTGCAGACCTATGGACGTATCGACGTCATGCTCAACAACGCCGGACTCATGCCTCACTCACCGCTGGAGCGCCTCAGGGTGGACGAGTGGGAGCGGATGATCGACGTGAACATCAAGGGGGTGCTGTGGGGCATCGCCGCGGCGCTGCCGCACATGATCCGCCAGAAGGCCGGGCACGTCATCAACGTCTCCTCCGTAGCCGGCCACAAGGTGACGCCAGCGGGCGCAGTGTACGCGGCCACCAAGCACGCCGTGCGGGCGCTGTCGGAGGGGCTGCGCCAGGAGGTGAAGCCCTACAACATCCGGACGACCGTGATCTCGCCGGGTGCGGTCGCCACGGAGCTGCCGGACTCCATCGGCGAGCCGGACGTCTCCGAGCGCATTCACGGCTTCTACAAGGAGGTCGCCATTCCCGCAGACTCGTTCGCTCGAGCGGTGGCGTTCGCGATCGACCAACCCGACGACGTGGACGTGAACGAAATCCTCTTCCGGCCCACCCGGCAGGAGCTCTGATGCGAGCCCCAGGGAGCGGAGCACGATGAATATCCTCATCCTTGGCGCGAACGGGCGGCTCGCGCGCAACACGACCCGGTGGCTCCTCCAGAGATCCGATGTGAGGCTGACTCTCTACCTGCGCCGCGCCAGCCGACTACGCAACTCCGATCCCGGGCGAATCCGGATCGTGGAAGGCGACGTGCTCGACCTCCCGACGCTGGAGGCGGCCATGCAGGGGCAGGACGTGGTCTACGCCAACCTGGCCGGCCCGATGGAGCGACAGGCCAAGCGGATCATCGAGGCCATGCACACGACTGGCGTGAAGCGACTCATCTTCATCAGCTCGATGGGGATCTACGGGGAGGTGCCGGGGGAGCGCTACCGGAGCGTCCTCGACCCCTACCGCGATTCGGCGGCCCTCATCGAGGCCTCCGATCTGAACTACACGATCCTTCGGCCGGGCTGGTTCACGAGCGACGACGAGGTCGCCTACCAGCTCACGCAGAAGGGCGAGTCGTTCCGAGGCCATGACGTATCGCTGAACAGCCTCTCCGATCTGATCGTGAAGCTGGCGCTCACGCCGGGGATGGAGAGCCGCCGGTCCCTGGGCATTAGCCGGGGCTGACCTGGGGCAGCAGACCCGCCCCCGGCGGATGGCGCGGGGCCGAGGAGTCGTGTAGGAATACTTTACGATGGCCTTCACTCCGCTCAACGCTCTGAACTCCTTCCTGGCGGTGGCGCGCCGGCGCAGCTTCGCAGCAGCGGCGAGGGATCTGGGGGTCTCGACGTCCGCGCTCAGCCAGTCGGTCCGTCAGCTGGAGTCGCGCCTCAGTGTCACGCTCCTCACTCGGACCTCGCGAACCGTGGCCTTGACGGACGCCGGTCAACGACTGCTGGAGAACGCCGGCCCCGCCGTCGAGCAAGCACTCGAGTCGCTGAAGACCGTGACGGTCCGAGCGGGCGAGATCACGGGTCGAGTTCGGCTTTCGGTCCCGACCGCCGCGGTACCGCTCATCCTCGCGCGCCTGCTGCCGCGATTCGTAGAACGCCATCCCAAAGTGGAGGTCGAGGTCTACGTCGAGAACAGGTTCGTGAACATGGTCGCCGAGGGCCTCGATGCGGGAATCCGTCTCAGCGAGGCCATAGAGCGGGACATGGTCCAGGTCCGACTGACGGAACTGGGGCGCTTCGTCATCGCCGGCGCACCTTCGTACTTGGACCGGCGCGGCACACCCCAAGAACCCCGGGACCTGTTGGACCACGAGTGCATCTGCATTCGCTCGTCGACCAGCGGAGCACGCTACGCCTGGGAGCTCGAGCGGGGGAAGAAGTCTTGGCGCGTCCCCGTCCAGGGGCCGGTCACGACCAACGACCCCGAGCTCATGCGGGCCCTGGCGGTGGCTGGAGTGGGGCTCGTCTACGCGTTCGAGCCGCAGATCGCGGGCGAGCTTCATTCAGGGAGCCTACGCCTCGTCCTCGAGCAATACGCGGCGGCGGTGCCCGGGTTTTTCCTCTACTTCCCGAGCCGAGCACAGGTGTCCCCGGCGCTGCGCGCGTTCGTGAGCATGGCGCGTGAGGCGATGGCGCAGGAATCCGCACCCAAGACCCGCCGGCGCTGACGGCCCGGCTTGAGCTCACCGGAGCGCGGTGTTCGCATCAATGAACTCGTCGCCCTCGCCGGCCGTACCGCCAAGCCGGGGCACTCTCTGGGTGCCTCTAAAGCGGCGGTCCCGCGCGGTACGCCGGCCTGGCGACGCGGTGCCGAGATCGCTGCCGTTACGGCCGACAGACGGGCTCAAGAGAAGGTGCGTAGCGGCGCCCGCTCGGCCCATGCGCGGCGTCCCGGGCCGCCATCCTCGTTCTGATCCGCTCCGCTCCTGTGGCGCCGTCGGTGCCGCGGTTTCCTTGAGTTCCCTGGTCGACGTGCCGGACGAACTCGAGCTACGATCGCTACCGAGTTCGCATCTCGACCTCGCCTAGTACGTCTGTCGGGATACCAAGGGAAGATCCACCACGACCCAAGGCGCAACGGGGCTTGTCTCGTCGTAACCGTGGCCCTCCAAACAGGAACACGACGGGTGTCCCCAGGCCCAGCGAAAAGATCACCAGCAGGAGAGCGGAACCATGAGCGACGCAGCGATCGCGGTGGCGGGAGCGACCGGAAACCTCGGCGGACGCATCACCAGGGCTCTGCGTGCGCGGTACGCCCGCGTGATCGCCCTGGTTCGCCCTGGCACTCCATCCACCAAGACCGAGCCACTAGAGGCTCTCGGCGTCACGATCGCGAACGTGGACTTGAGCCGCCAATCCGAAGTGGTAGCGGCTTGCGCGGGCGTCTCCTGCGTCGTCTCCGCGCTGGCGGGACTCCGGGACGTAATCGTGGACACACAGACCGTCCTCCTTGAGGCCGCCATCAAGGCTGGGGTGCCACGCTTCATTCCCTCCGACTACTCGATCGATTTCACAAAGTTCCCGGCCGGCCAGAATCGGAACCTTGACCTGCGACGGGAGTTCCACGGGCGCCTCGACCGGGCCGGGATCTCCCCGACCACCATCTTCAACGGGGCGTTCGCCGACATGCTGACAACGGGGCAGATGCCCATGATCCTCTTCAAGCTGCGTCGGATCCTCTACTGGGGGAGCGCCGACCAACGCATGGACTTCACGACCATGGACGATGCGGCCTCATTCACGGCGCGGACGGCACTGGATGCCAGCGCGCCACGCTTTCTGCGGGTCGCTGGCGATCAGCTCAGCGCCCGAGAGATGACCGCGGTGGTGAGCGAGGTGACGGGTGACCGGTTCCGTCTGCTGCGCGCGGGTGGACTCGGCATGCTCGGTATCCTGACCAAAGTTGCGCACACAATCGCGCCTGGCGACGAGAAGGAACTCTACCCCGCGTGGCAGGGAATGCAGTACATGCGCAACATGCTCGACGGCCGGGCGAAGCTGGAGCCACTCGACAACGGTCGCTATCGGGATATCCACTTTACAACGGTGCGCGACGTGCTGAAGCGTTACCTCGGCCGTTCTTAGTCATAAGGGCATCGGCAGCGGCCCGAGCAACTCACTTCAGGACCGTCCGCCTCTCCATCTCCGCCGGCGCCGGCCTCGCGAGCGCGAACGATCCCGTCTTCACGTCGCCTGCGCGCGCGTACGACGCGATCACGACTCCGCTCGGCGACACCTTGAAGCTCTCGAGCCGGAAGCCGGCCAGCTTCGCATCGCCTCCGAAGAGGCGCTTGCCCTTTCCGAGCACGATCGGAAAGACGAGAAGGCGCAACTCGTCGACAAGATCGTTCGCAAACAGCGCTTGGAGGAAGGCGCTCGACCCCTGCGTGAGCAGCGCGGGCCCGTTGTCCCCTTTCAGCGCGCGGATCCTCGCGGCGGGATCGGGACCGAGAGTGCGGCTGTTCCTCCAGGCGAGCGACTCGGGACGATGCGTCGCGACGTGCTTCGTGATGCGGTTGAACTGTTCGGCGATCGCGAAGTGCTGCGCCTGCGGATGAGTGATGTGGGCCCAGTGCGCGGCGAAGAGGTCGTACGTCTTGCGCCCGAGCAACAGCTCGTATGGCGTCGAAAAGATCTCGGCCATCGCCGCCTCGACGACCTCATCGAAGTATCCGGCCACCCAACCCCCGTGTTCGAAGCCGCCGGTCGGGTCTTCCTCCGGCGCTCCAGGCGCTTGTATGTCCCCATCCAGGCTCACGAACGCGGCGACGATGGTCTTTCGCATGACGGTCTCCCTTCTCCGGGCGACGTTCGAGGACGGCGCCGATCGACATGGCGCGGTACCATCATCCCGCAAGGAGGGTTTCGACCTTGCCAACCCGCCCCTGAGTTAGGCCGAGGGGTCCCGGTTCGGCCTAGCTGGCCGATACCGCATCACCCACGAGGCTCCGCTGCTCTGGAATTGCCCCGTCCGCGGGGTGTCGGATGGGGCCAACATGCCCTGACCCGAGGGGAGGTCGATGGGGACATATACGCCGGCGATGAAAGGAGCGGCGCTACTCCAGGCGGGTAAGTGTTTCGACCCAGGCAGGTGCCGTAGCGGTGGCTTTGTGCGGGCGCTCTTTACCCAGGTGCTAGCTCTCGCTTCAATGCCGCCACGGCGGACTGGCAGCTTCGGTATAGACGACCCATCGTCTTGACGAAGGCATCTCACGGGAGCCCCACATGCTCGAGCACGTCAGCCTCCGATGCAGCGACTCGAAGGCCAGCCGGAGATTCTACGAGCGGGTCCTGAAGCCGCTCGGGTACGTCTGCGACATGAAGTACGGCGACTCGTTCGGTTTCAAGGACGATGCCGGACGGCATGACTTCTGGGTCACTCCTGGTAAGGTCGGGACCCCGACGCACCTTGCGTTCCACGCCCGGTCGAGGAAGGCCATCGATGGGTTCCACACTGCGGCCCTGAAGGCGGGTGCCAAGGACAACGGCGAGCCGGGGCCGCGAGAGGGGTACGCTGCGTACGCGGCGTTCGTGATCGATCGCGACGGAAACAACGTCGAAGCCGTCCTATGGGAGGGCGACCCGGGAGCGTCCGAACATACACGTTTATCGGCGACCAGCACGAGGAAGAAGAGAGGCTGATGGAACGCTCGGATGGCGGAAACGCGGGCCCCGACGGCCGCGCGGGGCATGGACGACGCCGCACCGAGTCACGAGTCATTGTCGTTGGCGCGCATCCAACGGCGCGGACCGCTTTGCTCGGGTCTGAGAGGCCCCCTTCGGCGCCTCTGCTATGGGCGCTGTAGCGTCGATGGCACGCCACCCGAGCTGCACAACTGCCCGACAGGCGCGCAGCCTGGACACTGACCGACCTCACTCGCATTTCGGGGGCGCTCGACAGACTTCGCTGCGATTCGACACCTGACTCTGATGTCGATAACACGGCCCGACCGATCCCGGAAGATCTCAGGTCTCGCTCACCCGCACCCGCTCCCGGCGAGCCATGGCGCGGTGGGCCTCCGGCGAGCCGTCGTGGAAGGTCCCGAACCACTGGTCGAGCGGTACGGCCTCCCCGCCGAAGTTCACCGTGAAGTACCGGTGGTGCAGGTAGTGGAAGTATTGGTCGTTCATGAGCCCTCGGTCGCCGCCGGTCACGAACTTGTGGAACCCTGCGTGCGAGAGGACGGGGGTGAGGCCGGCATGGAAGAGGTTGAATATGGCGTGGACCGGGTGCGAGGGGACGACCCAGTGGATGAGGACGCCGGAGAAGTAGACGAGATGCTCGAGGGGATGCATGGAGAGGCCCGACCACGGCCCCACATTCACGTTCCGGTGGTGCACGGCGTGGATCTTGCCGTAGAGCGGCTTCCAGTGGATGAGCCGGTGGATCCAGTAGAAGTGGAACAGGCGGAAGAGCACGATGAGAGGAACGAGTGCGGCGCAGTACACCGGGTGTGCGGCCCACTCCACCCGCGGGATGAGGCCGCGGGCGTAGGCCCACAGGGTGAGCGCCTCATAGGCCGTCCAGAAGGTGCAGCCGCTCGCCACCGTCCAGAAGACGTTGTCCCAGAGTTGGCTCCGGAACAGGAACCTCGATTCCCGTTGAGCGAGCCAGCGGTCGGTGTACTTAAACCTCGTGCCCTGGCCGCGCGCCGTGTAGAGCCGCAGGTGCACTCCGCCGTAGACGAGGGCGATGAGCCCCGCGTTCCGAAGCCAGAGGAGCGCGATCCACCCCGCCTGCAGGTGCGCGGTGCGCTGCGGCCCCGGGGTGAGCCAGCGCCAACTCACCAGGGCGAGAAGGAAGACGAGCAGGTTGTACGGCCAGAGGAAGCCCTCGGGCGCGAAGAGGTAGCGCGCGATGCCGACCGGGCGCGGGGGCCAGTGAAACAGCTCTCCAGGCACCGGAAGGACCTCCGGTTGCCACTCCCCGCGCTCGTCCCGGGCGCCCTGCTCGGCCTCGGCCATGGAGGCCTCCTCGAAGGTGGACGCACGAGAGATACGGGGGACGGATGCAGCCGTCAACCCATCTTCTCGGCTACCTCCCACGCGCAAATCTACGCTTCGGCAGATCCTGGTTCATCCCTGGTTCGACCTTTCCGGAGGATCGCAGAAGCGTTGTTCGCGATGCCCGGCACGGCTTTGAGGACCATCAAGGACGCGGGTTCGGGGTCCCGGGAGAGCACCTCGTCCCGGAGACGATGCCAGACATCGTGATGGCGGTGTTCGAGGAGGCGCCAGGCTGGGTCGCCCTCTCCTCGCCCAGGGCAGCTCGCCTCGACGGTCGGGCAGGGGTGGCATCGCGTCATCTCCGGAGAGAAGCCGCGTGACCCTCTTAGGCTGACCTCCTCGGCGGCGCGGGGGCGCCTGGATTTTCCGCCTATCGTGGGTCGGCAGCGGGCGCGCGGCGCGGGCTCAAGGCCGCCCAGGAGCGACCGCGTTCAGCGCGACCTCCAGTCGGAGCACGGCGCCGTCGACGTCCCGCAGCTTGTCGATGCCGAACAGGCCGATGCGGAAGCTGCAGAAATCCGGCCCCTCGTCGCACTGGAGCGGCACGCCAGCGGCGACCTGGACCCCCGCCGAGGCGAACTTGCTCCCGTTCTGCACCGCCAGGTCGTCGGTGTAGCTCACCACCACGCCGGGCGCCTCGAAGCCCGGGGCGGCCACGCTGGGAAATCCCTTGCGCGCGAGCAGCTCGCGTACGCGCCGACCGAGTTCGAGCTGTCGCTCCTTCAACTTCTCGAAGCCATCCGCCCGCGCCTCGAACATGACGTCGCGTAGTACCACGAGCCCGTCGGTCGGCGGCGTGGCGTGGTAGGCGTGGCCCCCGCCCTCGTAGGTCTCCATGATCTGGAGCCACCTGCGCAGGTCGCAGGCGAAGCTCGAGCTTGTCGTCGCCTCGATGCGCTCGCGGGCGCGGCTGCCGAGCATGACGAGGCCGCAGCAGGGCGAGCCGCTCCAGCCCTTCTGCGGCGCAGTGACGATCACGTCGACGGCCGAGGCGGCCATGTCCACCCACACCGCGCCGGAGGCGACACAATCGAGGACGAACAAGCCACCGCCGGACCGAACCGCCTCGCCCACCGTTCGAACCCAGCCGTCTGGCAAGAGGATCCCGGAGGAGGTCTCCACGTGAGGTGCGAAGACGAGGTCGGGGCGTTGGCTGCGGATCGCCGCCACCACCTCCTCGACCGGTGGCGGAGCGAACGGGGCCTGCGGCCCCGCGCCGGTGCGGCGCGCCTTGAGCACCGCCGCCTCCGCCGGGATTCGGCCCGTCTCCAGGATCTGGCTCCAGCGGTAGCTGAACCAGCCGTTGCGGACCACGAGGCAGCGCTTGCCATGGGCGAACTGGCGCGCCACCGCCTCCATGCCGAAGGTGCCGCTCCCTGGCACGACCACGGCCGAGCGCGCGCCGTAGACCTGCCTCAGCGTCGCCGACACGTCGCGCATGACGGACTGGAACTTCTTCGACATGTGGTTCAGCGCCCGGTCGGTGTACACCACCGAGTACTCGAGCAGCCCGTCGGGATCGACGTCGGGGAGTAGGGCAGGCATGGGGTCTCCGGGAGCGGTAGTCAGCGCCAATGGTGGCCGACACACTAGCACCGCTCCGGCGCGAGCGTGATGACCAGCGGCGCCGCGGCGTGCGTAGGATCGAGAACTCCACCGGGCTCACGAAGCTGCCGGAAAGTAGTGACGGCCTCTCTGCCGACCTGTGGCTCGTCACCGTTGAACGTCGAGAGCCCTCCTTTCGAAAGCGCCCTTCCGATGCACTGGGGATATTCGGCGACATCGCGCTCGCGCTCCAAGGCGTGCATCAGCGAGGGAAGCGGCTCCCCGATCGCCTCGAACCGAGAAGGGAGGGCAGGCGCGGGGCGCTGCGACGGCCTGGCTCGGGGGGGAGTACCCGAGCGGGCGCCACACGGTCGCCGGTGTCCATGGCGCGCGTCATCTGTGCCCATGAAGTGCAAGCGCCCGCCCGATGAGGAGCGCACCGGCTGGGGTGGATGGCGCTTCAAGAGGAGCCGGGGAGGTGTCCCTGGCGACCGCGGCACCAACGGCTCCCGATCGGGACGGCGCTGCCAGGAACACCCCGGACCACCTGGGGACGGTGGTCGGTCTGGGCGTCCAGTTTCTCACCGGCCCTGATCTGAGCGGCGCGAGGCCGTGGCGGCCGCGGCCTTCATCATGCTGATCATGGTGAGCGCGGCATCCGTGTCGGTCACGAGCGCATTGACGAATCCGGCGCGAATGGCTCCCAGGATCGCGTCCGCCTTGCGGACGCCACACGCAACGGCGATCCGCAGCGGGATGGCGCGCAGATCGTCGGGCGAGATGGCGATGGTTCTCGCGTTCAGCGAGAGCCGAAGGATGCCTCCGTTCACGTCGTAGTGAATTCCGCACACGTTCCCGACACCGCCCTCTTGGTAGAGGCGCGCCGATTCCTCGAGGGAGAGGAATCCGGCACGCACGATGCCGCTGATCTCGGGCCTGTTCGAGCTGACCCCGAGAACGGCGACTTCGGCGGACCGGGCGAACTCCATCACCTCGGCGATTTGCGGCTCGTGCAGGAGCATCCTCTTCAGCTTCTCGTTCTGCACGACGAGGGGTGCCTGGAGGATGCGGTAGGTGCCGTCCAGCTTCGCGGAAAGCGCGCGGGCCAGTTCGAACCCATCCTGCGTGGCGTCGCGGGATCCCATCGCCCCGAGGAGCTGGACCACGTGGACGCCGTGGAAGTGCCTGTGGACGATGAGCTGGTGGACCGTCTCGTACAGGGTCGTGCCATAACTGATACCGATGGTGATATTGTCGTGCAGACGCGACTTCAACAGGTCAGAGGCTGCCCGGCCCACGATGATGCGCGTTCGCGTCTCGTCGGGGTCCGCCGTGCAGACGACGACCTTCTCCAGCTCGAGGCAGGACTGCAGCTCGGTCTGTAGCGAGAAAGCCAAGGATGGCTTCTTGTTCACCCGGATGTCCACGATCCCCTCCTGCCGGGAGCGCTTCAGGTAGCTCGAGACGGTCACCCGGGAAATCCGGTATTTCGCTGCGATCTCCTTTTGGGACAGCTCCTTCTCGTAGTAGTCGACCGCGACTGAGATGATCAGGTCCTGGTCGTTCGCTGCCATCGGTTCATCTTGTACAACAGAATGAATTACCTCTCAAATACCCATGGAGGCTGACTAATGTAAAGCAGTCGGGCACTTGTTGACGTATGGCAAGGTCAGACTACAATGCGGTTCGCTAGGAGGAATCCACGGATGAAAACGCCGATTCGAGTCTTGATTCTGGGCGCCGTCAGCTCGCTTCTCGTGACAGCTGGCGCATTCGCCGCCGGAAACCAGGAGCTTGCACAGGCCGCTCGGGGCAAAAAGGTGATCGGCCTTGTTCAGATCGACCTGAGTAACCCGTTCCATATCGGGGAGGTGAACGGCGCCAAGGAAGCAGCGCGCCGCCACGGCTTCACGCTGAAGGTGGCGAGCGGCGAGGGGGACGTGAACAAGCAGATCCAAGCCTTCGAGAACCTCGTCAACCAAAAGGTAGATGCGATAGCCGTCAACTTCATCGACGTGAAGGCCTTCGGCCCGGCCATGGCGCGCGCCAAGGCCGCCCACATCCCCGTCGTGGCCCTCCATAGCAACATCGACGGGATGGCGTGCATGCTCGGGTTCGACGAGAGGAACACCGGCCGTCTCGAGGGCGAGGAGTCCGTGAAGTTGCTCACCCGCAAGAACGGATCTCCCGCGGGTAAGGTCGCGAACCTGCAGGGATTGCTGGGGCAGGGCCTCAACACCGACCGTTCCGGTGGATGGTCCGACGTCCTCGCCAAGTACCCGGACATCAAGATCGCGGCGCAGGAGCCCACCAGCTGGGACCCCAAGCGTGCGGTGGAGATCATGGAGAACTGGCTCACGGCGTACCCCGACCTCGACTTGGTGTACGGGAACAGCGACAGCTTGACGGTTCCCGCCCTCAACGCAGTGGAGCAGGCGGGACGGCTATGGGGCGGAGGAGCTGGAAAGACCGGGGACGGGAAGATCATCATGGTGTCCGTTGATGGCGACGATTTCGCGCTGCAGGACATCAAGGACGGCAAGATGTCCGCCACCGTTCTTCTCGGGCCCGAGTACTCGGGGTTCTGGAAGGCGTGGGTTCCCTTCCGGATTGCAATGGGGGAAAAGGTCCCGACCCAGATCCTGATCAAGGGCACCCTGATCACACAGGAGAACGCGGACGCCGCGCTCAAGCTGGCGAAGGACATGAAGACCAACCTCACCAGCTTCCCCTACGAGAAACCGCTCGACCAAATCGTCACGCAGTACATGGCACAATAAGACAGGGTGATCGCCCCGATGGGGCCGGAGCTAACGCCGGCCCTGCCGGGGCGCCCGCACGGCCATGACCTGAGGCGAACAGGGGCGCGGCAAGACTGTGCTGGAGATGAAGGACATCACGAAGCGGTTTCCCGGCGTGCTCGCCCTGGACCACGCGAGCCTGTCCGTGCAGGGCGGAGAGATCCATTCCCTCATCGGGCAGAACGGCGCCGGGAAATCCACGATGATGAAGATCCTCTCGGGGCTGTATGGGGCGGACGAGGGGAGAATCACGCTGGACGGGCGCGACGTCTCGTTCCGCCATCCGCGGGAGGCCCTGCAGAAGGGGGTCGTCACCGTGTACCAGGAGCTCAGTCTCCTGCCCAACCTCACGGTGGCGGAGAACATGTTCCTCGGCCGCGAACCGGGAAACATCATCGCCCTCGATGGCCGCGCTCAGCGCAGGAGGTCTAGGGAGATCCTGGACCAGATCGGCATCGAGGATATCGACGTCGACGAAAGGGTCTCCGGCCTGCCTCTCGCGCAGAGGCAGCTCGTGGAGGTCGCCAAGGCGCTGTCCCATGACCTGAAGGTCCTCGTCCTCGACGAGCCCACCGCACCCCTCAATAGCGAGGACACTGAGCACCTCTTCCAGATCCTCCACCGGATCCGCAAGACCGGGGCGTCGATCATCTTCATCACCCACCGGCTGCGGGAGGTGTTGCAGCACTGTGCCCGCGGCACCATCCTCAGAAACGGGAAGACCGTCACCACCGTCGACGTCGCCCGAACGACGGAGGACGAGCTGATCGAGGCCATGATCGGCCAGAAGGCGAACGCCTTTTACCATGCGGGCAGTCACCGGGGCGCAGTGTCAATAGACCCGGCGCTTCAAGTGAGGAGCCTCAGCGTGGGGGCGCGCGTACAGGACGTTAGCTTCGACCTCTACCCGGGGGAGATCGTCGGCGTGACTGGCCTGTTGGGAGCGGGTCAGAATGAGCTTCTGAGGTCTTTGTTCGGCATTCAGGAAGGGGTAAACGGCACGGTCCTGCGGCAGGGCAGGGAGATGCGGATCCGTTCACCGCGTGACGCGATCGACGCGGGAATCTGCCTTCTCACGGAAAACAGGAAGGAAGAGGGCCTCATTCTCGAGATGTCCGTGAAGGAGAACATCACCCTCCCATCCCTGCCCGCCTTTCGCAGGAGCCGCCTATGGCCCCTCTTGAACAACAGGAAGGAGCGAGCCGCGGCGCTCGACCTCATCCGCAAGGTCGGTATCACGCTGCGCACCCCCAATTCGCGCACCCGCACGCTCAGCGGAGGTAACCAGCAGAAGACGATCGTGGCCCGGTGGCTGCTCAGCAACCTGGACGTCCTGCTATTCATCGAGCCCACGCGTGGCATCGACGTAGGTGCGAAGGCGGAGATCTACCGGATGCTGAGCTCCCTTGCCACGGAGGGTAAGGCGATCATGGTGGTCTCGACGGACCACAACGAGATCCTCGGGATCTCGGACCGCGTCTTCGTGATGTACAAGGGGCGCCTGAGCAAGGTCCTGTCCCGCGCCGAGGCCGGGGCGGAGAGCCTGCTGGCTGCGATTCAGGGGTGGCACAAAGATGCACAGGGGAGATGAGCTTGCGCGGGCGGCGCACCCGATCGACCAGCCCCATTCCAGCCTGAGCGGCGAGGAACGGCTGCGCCTCATCGTCAGCGAGTACGGGATCGTCCTCGTGGTCCTCGTCTTGGGAGCGCTGCTCGGCTTGACCGCCCCGCGGTTCCTCTTGGCGGAGAACATCGTCACCATCTTCAAGCAGATCTCGGTGGTGGCGATCATGGCCATCGGGATGTTCCTCGTAATCCTCGTGGGAGGGATCGACCTGTCCGTGGGCTCTTCGGCGCTGTTCGCCGCGGTGGTCACGATGTTCCTCTTGAACCACGGCTACCTGCCGACGGGCCTGGCCATCGCGGCGGGAATCGTGGGGGCAAGCGCTGTGGGCCTTATCAACGGCCTCCTCGTGGAGAGCGCCGGCATCAGCCCCATCATCGTCACGCTCGGAACAATGATCGCCGTGCGGGGCTTGGCCCAGACGATCCTGTGGATCGACAACGCCTGGCTCTGGGTGCGAAACCCCACCTTCACGTTCGTCGCTCAGCGAAGCATCCTCACGGTCCCCGTGCTCGTGATCCTCACGATTGTCCTCTACACGGTCTTCGCCATCCTCCTCCGCCAGACGGGTTTCGGCAGGCACCTCTATGCGATCGGAGGCAATATACGGGCCACCGCCCTGTGCGGAGTTCCCGTCGCCCGCCTGAGGACTCTGACGTACGTCCTTTCGGGCTTCACCGCGGGGGTGGGCGGGCTCATCCTCGCTGCTCGGCTCAGCGCGGTCAGCCCCGGCGTGGGGAACAACATCCAGTTCGACGTGATCCTGGCAGTGCTGCTGGGGGGGGCAAGCCTTACCGGCGGCTCGGGAAGGCTCGAGAAGTCGTTTCTGGGCGCGCTGATCGCCGGCATGATCCTCAACTACCTCACCATCAAGGGGATCCCTGGACCCTACCAGACCGCGGTCAACGGTCTCTTGATCCTGGCCGCGGTGGTGATCGACCGCGTGAGCAAGGGGAGGGCGGGATGAGCCCTCATCGGCCAGGAGAGATCGCCGGCCGGATTCTCAAGGAATACGGCCTCGTGATCATGGCCGTCCCGCTCGTCCTCGTGTTCGCCCTTCTGAACCCCGACTTCCTCACGTTCGATAACCTCGTGAGCATCCTTGAGCAGAACGCAGCCCTCGCCATCGTGGCGGTCGGGGTCACTTTCACGATCATCGCCGGCCAGTTCGACCTCTCTCCGGGCTCAGTGGCCGCGCTCTCCGGGGTCCTCTTGGCCGTGGTCCTTCGCGCATCGCACAGCATGGCGTCCGCGTTGGCCGCCTCCTTGGGCGTCGCCCTGGCCTGCGGCCTCTTCAACGGCGTGCTCCTCTCCTACCTCGGGATCAATTCCGTAATCGTGACTCTCGCGGCCATGATCTGGGCGCGCGGCCTCGCCCTGGGGATCACCGGCGGGGACTCGCTGCCGTTCACGCATCCGTTCGTCGCTTTCATGAACGGGAGGTTCATCCTCGGTCTTTCCCCGATCATCGTGGTGGTGGTCGCGAGCTACGTCATCGGCTGGTTCATGCTGAACCATACCCGCCTGGGCCGGTACACCTATGCCTTGGGCGGTGACGTGGAAGCCACGAGGCAGGCAGGGGTCAACACCGACGTCACCAAGCTCACTCTCTTCCTTCTCAGCGGGTTCTTCGTGTGGCTCGCCACGGCCGTCACCACGGCGCGCATGTCGGCAGGAGCGCCGAACGCGGTCTACGGCCTCGAGTTCGATGCCATCGTCGCCGTGATCATCGGAGGCAGCAGCATGATGGGCGGGGAGGGGAGCATCAGGAAGACCGTCGTCGGGGTGATCTTCCTCTCCATCTTGAACAACGGCCTCAGCACCATGGGGATGAGGGACTCGGCGTTCTATCTCTACAAGGGCGTCGTCATTCTCGTGGCGCTCTTCTTCGAGGTCATCAGCCGGCGGGCCCTCCGCTCGGGCACGGCCCGTGAAGCAGCGATGAGCGGCGGACGGAGCGCGACATGATGGAAGACACCTACGGCCATACCGCGGCCCGGAAGGCTTTCGATCTCGCCGACGTCTACGGAGTGGCGAAGGACGATGAGCGCGCCGCGCGCCGGCCTCTCTCCCTCGGGTTCATCGGTGCAGGGCCCGTGGTGCAATCCAAGCATTGGCCGGCCATCAAGAGGTTGCAGACGATCTGGGAACCGGTTTCCCTGGTCGCGTTCGCCCTGCGAAGCGAAGACCAGGCACGCAAGGTGGAGGCGGTCTTCGGCGGGAGGTGGTACCGGGACTACCGGCAGATGATCCGCGAGGAGAAGCTCGACGGGGTCATCGTGTGCAGCTCGGACGACGTACACTGCGAGCACACCCTCGCGTGCCTGGAGGGCGGAATCCCCGTCCTGGTGGAGAAGCCCATCGCCCGCTCCCTCGCCGATTCGCAGCGCATGTGCGCCCTCGCCGCTTCCAAGGGCATCCCCTTCATGACGGTCGCTAACAAGAGGTACTCGCCACCCTATCGGCGCGCGAAGAGGATGATCGTCGAGGGCCCCGTCTCGAACCCCGCCATGTGCATCGCGAAGTTCAACCTCGGCTACGACTACGTGGACCTCTTCGAGTCCGGCACCATCCACATCTTCGACATCAGCCGCTTCCTCATGGGAGACGTGGCGACCGTCCGCTGCGTCGGTCTCGACCGCTACCACAGGAACCGACGTCGGTTCCCCGTGGACAACGCGAGCTGCCAGCTCGAGTTCACGAGCGGCGCCGTGGGGGCCATCTCGACGAGCTCCTCGGCGCTGAGCTTCAAGCCCTGGGAGCGCGTGGAGGTATACGGCGACCATGCCTGGATCGACGTGGACGACCAATCAAGGCTCACCCTGCACGACAGCGAGGTGGATGGCTCCCGGGTCTGGTCGCCCGTTGTGCCCAACACGCTCCTGTTCGACGAGGAGTTCGGGGGCTTCATGGGCCTGATCGAGAACTTCCTCCAGTGTATCCGCGGCGCGGAGAGACCGGGCGTGAGCGGCTGGGACGGCCACCGGGCCTACGAGGTGCTCGTGGCCTCCGAGATCTCCCTCGCCCGCGGAGGGGAGGTCGTTCGCCTTCCCCTCGACCCGAAGCAGGCTGATGAGGAAGCGCATGCCTGGCTCGCGGCGGCGGGGTGGCCGGGAAAGGCGGGACCATGAAGATCGAAAAGGTCGAGACCTTCCTTGCGAACGCCGGCCTGCGCAACTACCTCTTCCTCCGCCTGACGACGGACACCGGGATCACCGGGGTCGGAGAAGCGAGCCTCGAATGGCAGGAGAAGACCGTCGAGACGCTGTGCCACGAGTGGTTGGTGGACAGGATCGTCGGCCGCGATCCCTTCGCCATCGAAGCTCTTGCCGGTGATCTGATCCGGGACCAGTACCAAGGGGGCTCCACCGTCATGACCGCGATCAGCGGCGTGGAGCTCGCACTCTGGGACATCGTCGGGAAGGCCTGCGGGCAGCCCGTCTACCAACTCCTGGGCGGCAGGTATCACCGACGCATTCCCGCCTATGCGAACGGTTGGTACGGTGGTGCCCGGTCCCCGAAGGAATACGCGGAACGTGCGCGGGAAGCCGTTGCCCGCGGTTACCGGGCCCTGAAGTTCGATCCCCTCGGGACTGCCTGGATGGACATGGCGCCCGCCGAGATGGAGGAGGCCGATGCGCTCGTGGCGAGCGTGCGGGAGGCCGTGGGACCCGAAGTACAGCTCATGATGGAGTTCCACGGCAGGCTTTCCGCTCCCGCGGCCATGGCCATGATCGCGAGGCTCTCGAGGTACCAGCCCGCCTGGTTCGAGGAGCCTGTGCCGCCCGAGCGCATCGATGCTCTGCACATCGTGAAGGAGAAGACCGGGGCGCCTATTTCCGCCGGCGAGCGGCTGTACACCATGGCGGACTTCGAGCGGATCATTGCCTTGCGCGCCGTGGACGTGTTGCAACCCGACGTCGCCCATTGCGGTGGGCTTTCGATTGCGCGGCGAATTGCAGCCCTTGCCGAGCAGAAGGACATCCGCATCGCTCCGCACTGCTCCGTGGGCCCCGTTTCCCTGGCCGCGTGCCTGCACTTCGACGTGGCGACCCCGTGCTTCCTCGTCCAGGAGACGTTCGCGGAATTCGACGTGCCGTGGAGGAATGCGTTCGTTCGTGGCTGGAACCCGATCCGGAACGGCGAGCTGCATCTCGGGGACGAGCCCGGACTTGGGCTCGAGCTCGACGAGGCGGTCGTCGCCGACCACCCGTACAGGAAGAACTCCTTTCCCAGCCTGTGGGACAAGCGCTGGCTGAAGGACTTCACCCAGGACCGTCGACCCGGTGAAAGGAGCCCGTCATGATCGCTGAGTACGTGTTCCTCTCCCATCCCCTTTCGACGGATACGCCGACCCCGCCGGCCATCCCGAAGATCGAGCTTTCCCCGTTTCTCAGCCTGGAGAGGGGCGACTCAGCCAACGTCACTCTCGTGAAGATGGCCACCCACACCGGCACGCACGTGGATGTTCCCAGTCACGTGGTCCCCGGCGGACTTACGCTCTCCGACTTCACGGTGGCGGAGCTCGTGTTCGGAAGGCCGGTGGTCATCGACCTGCCCCTCGGGGACGGCGTGCTCGTCATGCCCTCGCACCTCGAGGGCGTCGCCCGTGGCCGGTCGGACGCCGATCTCGTCATCTTCCGGTTCGGCTACGGCAAAGTGCGCGCATCTGACCCGCGTCGATTCGGGGCGCATTGCCCGGGGTTCGGAGTGGAGAGCGCAGAGTTCCTCCTCGAAGAGTTCCCCCGGATGCGTGCGCTCGGCATGGATGTGCCCTCTCTGTCCTGCATCAAGTACCTCGATACGACGATGAAGGCGCACGACGTGCTCCTGGGGGGGATGGGCAGGAGGTTCATCGTCATCGAGGACATGCACCTCGACCAGGACCTGGGCGGCCTCGAGGAGGTGATCATCGCTCCCCTGTGGCTCAGGGGCTCGGATGGCGGCCCCGCGACGATCCTGGGGCGGCGGCAGCGAGTTTCCGCAGGGGAAGGAGGAGCGTGATGAGCCGGACGGGCCCTGAGAACGAAGCGGTGTTTGTGACACGAAGCACGGGCGTTCTTCCCGCCATCAAGGTGAAGGCGGGGGCTGACCTGGTGAGCTTCGTCCACGCGATGTACGAGGGAGGCGGGCGTGTCATCGAGATCACGACCACTACCCCTGGGGTCTTCGAGGCCTTTGAGACGCTGCGGGATGAGTTCAGGGACAGGATCTTCCTCGCCGCGGGGACGACGCTCGATGCCACGACGGCGCGGCTCGCCATCCTCGCCGGCGCGCGCGTGATCGTATCCCCGGCCCTGCGTCCCGAAGTGATCCATACCGCGCACCGCTATGGCGCAGCGATCTACTGCGGCGCGTTCACGGCGACCGAGGTCCTCGCCGCCATGGAGGCGGGCGCCGACATGGTGAAGATCTTCCCTGCTACCCTCGGTGGCCCGAAGTACATGACGAACCTCAAGATGGTCTACCCGGGCGTGAAGCTATGCCCCTCCGGCGGCATCAGCCTGGAGAACGCAGGGGACTTCATCCGCTCTGGCGCGGACGCGATCTCGGGAAACCGCAATTTCTTCGATCTCGCAATGGTCGAGAAGCACGGCCTGGGGTGGATCAGCGAACAGGTGGCGAAGTACATCGCCCTCGTCGCCGAAGCTCGCCGGGACCTTCCCGAGCTCCCGTAGAGGTGCGCGATGAAGCTGGCCGTCGTCTCATCCGTTTTCGCGACCTATCCGCTCGAGCACGTCCTGCCGGTGGTTGCGCGCGCGGGTTACGAGGGCATCGACCTGTGGGGGGGGAGGCCGCACGTCTTTCGCTCGGACCTTGGCCCCCCGCGCCTTCGAGCGCTCCGCCGCCAGGCCGCCGACCTCGGTCTGGAAATCGCCTCGGTGATGCCGGCCTTCTACCGCTACCCATTCAGCCTCACCACCAATGACGAGCGCATCCGCCAGGACAGCGTCGACTACGTGAAGGAGTCCATCGACAACGCCGTGCAGCTCGGGGCCACAAACGTGTTGGCGGTGCCAGGCATGTCGCTCCACGGCCAGGGACGAGAGGACGCCCGGGCGCGGATGACCGACAGCCTCGCCACGATCGCGGAGACGGCCGCGGCGGCGGGCGTGCGCATCGGCCTGGAAGCGGTCAATCGCTACGTGAGCGATCTCGTGGTGAACGCCTCGGATGCTCTGCGCCTCATCCGGCCCCTGGGAAGAGCGAACCTGGGCGTCGTTCTCGATTCCGGGCACATCCACCTCGCCGGTCAGACGGGCGAGGAGGAGGTCCGAACTGCCGGAGCCCTCCTCCACCAGGTCCACCTGAACGACAACGACGGGAGCAGGCACCAAGGGCTCGTTCCCGGCGATGGAAGCTTCGATTTCCGGCTGTTGCTCGCGGCCTTGTTCGAGACGCGTTACCAGGGGTTTCTGTCGGTGGAGTTGTCTTGGGATTATAGCATCGATCCCGAACCCCACGTGATCACCTCTGCGCGCCGGGTCCGGGAGTGGATGACCTCTCTCGCCGATTGCGCGGAGCGGGAAGGCGGGCGGTAGCGCCATGGTCAGGACCACTCGGCTACAGCTCAGGAGCGAAGGCAGATTCCACACGTTCGTGATCACCGAGGAGGCGAAGAGCTTTATTGCCGAGACCGGGCTCCGGCAAGGCACGCTCACGGTGTTCCTGCAGCACACGACGGGAGCAGTGCTGATCGTCGAGCACGAGGCGGGTTTTCTCGTGGACCTCGAGGACGCGCTCGAAAGGCTCGTTCCGCTGGAAGGCGAGTACCGCCACCACATGGTGGGGTACGACAGGAACGGGGCCGTGCACGTGCGGAGCGCGCTCCTCTCGGCGAGCGTCACCGTGCCCGTCCAGGACGGCACCCTGCTCCTCGGAACTTACCAAGACATCATGGTCCTGGATATGCAACGGGAAAGCGCACCCCGGAGCGTCGTCTTGCAGGTGATGGGAGAATGAGCGCGCGCGCCAGCCACCAGATCATCCTGCGGCTGGAAGGGGTCGTCACCCGGCCGGGCCCGACCGGACCCGAGATGAAGCCCGGCATGGGAGATCTCCTTCGGGAGATCGTCCCCCTGTTTCCGCTTTGGCTGTTCTGGGAGCGGTCCCAGGGGGAGGCCACTGCCGCCACGGAGCGGCTGAGCCTGGGCGGATTCGTCCCGCGAACCCGTTGGCTCTTCGCCTCCGAGGATCTTCCGGTGGACGCGCCCGAACGCCTCGTGACCAACCTCATGAGGCGCACCGGCGCACGGCGCGACCAGCTTCTCTGGGTCGATGACCGGCCCGCCGTCACGTCGGCGACGATCAGGGCCGGAATGAACGCCGTGGTGTTCGTCGATGCCATCAGCCTGCGAAGAAACCTCGTGCTAAGGGGGCTGCTGAAATGAGCCGCGTCGTGACGATGGGAGAAATGATGGCCAGGTTCATGCCCTCGGGCAACCTGCGAATTGAGCAGGCAGGGTCGTTCGACGTGTTCTATGGGGGCGACGAGTCGATCGTGGCCGCGTCGCTCGCACGGCTCGGCATGGACGTGGCGTACGTGACCCGTCTACCGGACAATCCCCTGGGCAGAGCCGCCCTGGCCAGCATCCGTGCCCAGGGGGTCGACACGAGGTTCGTGTCCTTCGGCGGTAAGAGGATGGGGCTGAACTTCTACGAGAACGGCGCGGCGATGCGGCCCTCCCGCGTGATCTACGACCGGGCCGATTCGGCGATGGGGACGGCAGGGCCGTCGCATTTCGACCTCGATGCCGTCTTCCGGGGTGCCTCGTGGTTCCATGTCTCGGGCATCACCCCCGCTCTCAGCGAGAGCACCCGGCAGCTCACCGAAACGGCGCTAGCCAAGGCGAAGCAACACGGACTCACAGTCAGTCTAGATCTGAACTACCGCCGGAAGCTCTGGACCCCCGAGCGGGCCCGCGAGGTGATGACCCCGCTCATGAGTCAGGTGGACGTGTGCATCGGAAACGAGGAGGACGCCGAAATCACGCTTGGGTTTGCGCCCGAAGATACGGACGTATCCCATGGAAAGCTCAGCATCGAGGGTTACAAGCGCATGCTTCGCCGCATGATGGAGAGGTTCTCGTTCCGCTATGTGGCCTCGACGCTTCGCGAGAGCCGATCGGCCTCCGACAATGGATGGTCGGCAATCCTCTACGACGGGAAGGACTTCTGCGTCTCCCGCTCCTACGACATCCACCTCGTGGACAGGGGAGGGGGGGGCGCGTCCTTCTCCGCCGGCCTCATCTATTCCCTCTCGAACGCAATGCCTCCACAAGAGACCGTGGAGTTCGCTGCCGCCGCATCGGCTCTCAAGCAGACCGTTCTCGGAGACTACAACATCACTTCCCTGGACGAGGTGCGCGAGCTCCTTAGCCAGGGAAGCTCGGGACGCGTACAGAGATGATCGAGCAGACCCTTCGAGACCCCAACGAGACGCACCGGAGCCCGCGCGGTACACGCGCTCGCCCGAGAACTCCTTGGCTGGCGACGCCGTGGCGGGGAGACCTGGGTGGCTTCTCGTCCCGGCAGCCGGGGTGCGGCTCTACCGGGGACGAGCCTGGCGCGAGCGGATCGGCTTGCCTCCAGCACCCAAGGGTCCTCGGAGCGCTTCGCGATGGGGAATTGCGATATGGGTTGGCGCGAGCCCGTCGCCGCTCGTCGAGACCGGAGGGTGCGCGCCCTGAACCGGAAACGGGTATCTCTCGATCGACCCGCTGGAGGGAATCGCCCATGAAGACGTTGCGAAATAGATATGCGGCGATCGGGCGACACTTAGTAGAGAGCTCTTGGGTTTTGATAGTTCTCGCGCTTGCCTTGACAGCTTGTGGCAATGACGACCCGATCCCTTCGCTCTTGACCTATTCTACCGTCGCTGTCGGCGACCTGAACGGCGATGGAAGGCTCGACATCGCAGTCGCCTACTCTCTGGTCGCCGGCCCGCCGCCCCATCCGGGGTACGTTGCCGTCTACCAGCAGGCCCCTGCCAATCGAGGCACCTTTCTCGGCCCACAGCTCTACAGCGTGGGCAACGATCCGGCGTCGATCGCCCTTGGAGACCTCACCGGAGAGGGCAACCTAGGCATCGTCACGGCAAACTACGATCTCGGAAACGGGGCCGGAACAGTCTCGGTCCTTCTTCAAGATCCGACCAGACCCGGGCAATTTCTGCCCGCAACGACTTACGCAACGGGGACGCATCCAAATTCCGTTGCGATCGGGGATTTGAACGGCGACGGGAAGCCCGATCTTGCGGTAGCGGATAGCGATGGCATTTCCGTTCTCCTCCAAAACCCAGCGGCGCCCGGAACATTCCTGCCTCGAACCGTCATCAACGTCGGCGGGTCGGCCTCTTTCGTTGCCATCGCCGACCTGAACGGCGACGGAAAGCCTGACCTGGTGGTCACGAACTCCGTCAGCACCTTGGTGTTACTCCAAGACCCGACAACCGCTGGAACGTTCCTCGCCCCAACGAGCTACAGCGCAGGACCGGAACCCGTCGATGCGGTCGTGGGGGATCTCGATGGAGACGGCCGCCCCGATATCGCAGTTGCGAACGAAGGCTCTCTCTCCGACCCGGGCAGCGCGAGTGTTTCCGTTCTGCTTCAAGATCCTGCCGTGCCTGGCGGTTTCCTACCCGCGGTCGACTACAGCACCGATTTCTCCTCAGCGGTCGTGGTGATTGCCGATCTGAACGGCGATGGAAGAGCCGATCTTGTTGTAGGCAATGTCGGGGTATTTGGCCTTTGTCCACCCAATTGCTTCACCGTCGGAACGAGCGTTTCGACCCTCCTCCAAGATCCGGCGCTCACAGGCCAGTTTCAGCCGGCGATAAACTATCCGGCGATCGGAAACGATTTCGTCTCCGGGGTGGCAGTGGGCGATATGAACGGTGACGGAAAGCCCGATCTGGTCGTCGTTCAGGCCGGCAGTGGTGTTTTCATCCGATTGCAGGATCCGTCACACCCGGGGCAATTCTTGGCGGGATCGCAGAACATGTTCGCCGGACGCCCCCCTCGCCCCGCTCACCGCCTGGCGGTAGCGCTGAAGCATGGGGAATAGGGACGGCAGCATCATCGCCACCATCATCACCACCCACATGCCGAGGAAGGACGCCGCCGCGCCCGGCCACGTCTGTCCGGGCATCCGAATCCACGCCATCGACATCGTCCAGCCGCCGGGCATCGGCATCTCGCCCTTTGCCGACATGGAAATGCACCAGGCGATCGTCCCCCCCGCGCTGACCACGAACAGAAGCGCCGAGACGCCGAGGAACGCCTGTCGGGAAGCCCGATCGGACGCCATCCGCCGGGAGAGATCCAGCCCTGCAGCCTGTGCCATGACTACCGCCACCCCGCTCAGCGCCTGCCGTACTCGTCGTGACGCCGCCACCAGATGCCCGTCTCGTTCCGGCCGCGGGGGGCGCGGTCGAGCCACTGGTACATCCCCCAGAGTCCGTCCAGCCCGCGCGCGTGGGTGGAATAGGTGTGATAGACGACGCCGTCCTCGAGCGCGAATGCGCTCATGCCCGGTCTCTCGCGCAAGTAGGTTGCCGCGTCGGTCCCGCTCGTGGCCGCCATCTCGGCGACAGGCCCCTCACCGTCGCGGGGTTGCCACCGAGCCTCGCGCCGGTAGTTGTACTCGACGTCCCCAGCGCGCTGTTGTTCCTCCGTCACCCGGACGTTGAAGGAGTTGAAGTCGCTGCCGAACGAGGACGCCCAGGGGAACGTCCAACCCATCCGCCGCTTGTACGCCTGCAGCTTGGCGAGCGGCGCCCGCGACACCGCCGAGAGGGTGACGTCGTGGTTGGCCAGGTGGACGGCAAAGCCGTTGAACCCGTCCGCGATCGCCGAGCAGGAGGGGCAACCTCCCGTGTAGTCGGGGCCGAACATGAAGTGGTAGACGAGAAGTTGCGAGCGTCCCCGGAAGAGATCTGCTAGCGAGGCATTCCCCTCGTCGGTCTCGAATCGATATTCCTTGTCGATCCGGACCCACGGGAGCTCCTGTCGCCGCCGGACGAGCTCGTCGCTGCGCCTCGTGAGTTCCTTCTCCGCCTCGAGCAGGTCGAGCCGAGCTGCGAGCCACTCCGTGCGCGTCCCGGTCTTGTGTTTCGTCATCGCCGCTCCCTCCTATGGGCCCGCCGAGGGGCCCGTTTGCGCTCAGGGCCGAGTCCCTCTGTAGCGAAAGAACTAGCGAACGCCGAGGCTCGACGGGAGTGACAACGGCAACGGGATGGTCCGACGATGGCTCTCTCCATCGGGGCGAAGGGCATGCGCCGCGCGCGGGCCCATTGGCTGGGAGAGCTCAAGCGGGTCGCCCCGAAGGGTCGGCCCCGCCGATCACTTCGCGCGGTTCGCGACGGCCCGACTGGGGACTTGAGGGGAAGCGCAGGAGTTGCCGCGACGCGCAGGCGACTTCAGAGCTCGCGGAGGAAGAGTGACCCAGCGCCACCACCCGCTACGAGGTCCAGACGTTCTCGGATGCCCCGGGGCATGAGCGTAGTCCTCATGAGCAGCGGTTCGAGCTCATCGACACATCACGCGCGCCCAGGAGCGCCACGCGACTCTGCTCAGACCGTGGGCTCATGGACGGTCTCTCGCTGAGCCCGTGCGCGATCGAGGCACCCGCCATCCCCGGGGTTGTGCAGGGTGTTAGTCCCCAGGTGGGCCTTACGTCGTCCCGTTCCCGTGCTCATCCTTGTCCCGCGGACGTGGCGTCCCCACAAGGGGCTGCTGCTGCGGATCCGCAAGCGGATGGGGGGGGAGGATGAGGAAAGCCCCGGGAACCTCGCGTAAGCGCAAGTGGGTTCGCCTACGTAGACGCTTCAAGGTCACCTTCAGCGAAGGTGCGGCGTTCACCGTTGACGTGTCCGGCGGTGGCTTCTCCGCCCTGTTGCTCCGCGCACTCTCCCCGGGCACGTTGGTCAGTGGAACCATCCAGGTGAGCGAGCGAGCCCTGCCATACGGCGGGCGCGTGATATGGGCCAGACCCGGCGATGTCCATCTCGGTATCCGGAGCCGAGTTGGCGTGGCCTTTACCAGCATCGACCCGATGTTCTTCACGCTGCTCGGAGATGAGGTCGCGGAGACCTTTAGGGACAGGCCCCAATTCGGGGCTGCGGGGTAACGGTGATGAGGCGCTCGCCGGCCTGTTCGCTGGACCGCGACAAGCGATGACCCGAGCTAGTCAAGTGGAAGGCCCGGCAGCGTCGAGGATTGCTTCTGGGGCGTAGCTTGGCTCTTCTGGGGAGACCGCGAGCCTCATCGGTGGACCTGAAGCTCGATCGCTACACGCGGCATCAAGCCGCCGCCCTCCGTTCAACTCCGCCCTGGTGAGTCCAACGTGACCGAGCATGTAGATCCGCCTGCCCCGGCTTTGAGCCAACGCCCAGGGCGATTCCTCCTGCCACGAGCTGCAAGCGGCCATAGGCTCGCGCTCGAGCCGCAGGGCGGACAGTCTCGAGCGTGAGGATCTTGGGGTGGGAGAGCCTCGTGGAGTTCACGAGGGCCTCCCCAACGCGAGGTCGAGTCCGTGCTTCTCCATCGGGGGCCGGCTCGGAAACTCGGTCGGCAAACGCCCCCCCTCCCCGGGCGCGAACGCTGACCCGTACTTCGCTCGGGTAGGGTCGCGCACGCCTTCAACTTCCGACGCAGAGCGCCGGCCGCCGTGCGTGGGGGAGAGACTGGCGGTGCGCGAGCACGCTGTTTTGCGGGCGGTCGTTGTCGCCATCGAGGCGGCGCGGCGGAGATACAATGCGGACCGGCATGGCCTCACAACGGGATGTTGCCCGAAGGGCGCGCGTTTCTTTCATGACCGTATCGCGCGTCATCAACAAGCACCCCAGTGTACGGCCGGAGACCCGTGAGCGGGTGCTCAGGGCCATCAAGGACCTGGGCTACTATCCCAACGCCGCCGCCCGTGCGCTCAATAGCAGCAGGTCACACAACGTCGGAATCATCTTTCCGCGGCGAGACTATCTGCTGGTGGCGCCATTCTGCGTCGAACTGTGCGCGGAGGTGGAGGCTCAGCTGAGGCGCCGGGGGTATCACCTCTTTCTCGGGTCAACGGCGGAGGAGCGTGAGTCAGGAGACCTGTACACGCTCTTCAAGGAGGGCAAGGTCGACGGCATGATCGTCTTCGCGCCGGCCCGCGATGATCCAAGGATCGCACGGCTGGCCGGCGACCACCTCCCTTTCGTGGTGGTCCACGGCCGCAGCCGGAGGGGAGAGTTCTCCTACGTCGACTCGGACAACTCTCGAGGAATGGCACTGCTGCTCGAGTACCTGTTCGAGCTCGGTCACCGACGGATCGGGTTCGTCACGGGGAGCCTGGCCGAGGTGAATTCCCAGGACCGACTGCGGCGTTACCGCCGCGAGCTACGCCTGAGGGGACTGATCCTCGAGGACGCCCTCGTCTGCCTGGGCGACTGGACGCTGGAAAGCGGCTACGCGGGGTTTCGGAAGCTCATGGAGAATCCTCGACCGCCTACCGCCATCTGCTTCTCGAATGACCAGATGGCCATCGGAGCGCTCAAGGCCGCGCACGACCTGGGCCTGGGCGTCCCCCGGGACGTGTCCATCACCGGGTACGACGACATCAAGTACGCCTCGTTCACGGCTCCGGCGCTCACCACGGTCCGCCAGCACATCGGGGAGGTAGGCGACAAGGTGGCCGAGCTGCTCCTGGAATGCATGGAGGCACGGAGCCGAGAGCCACGGCGGATCATCTTGAAGCCCGAACTGGTGGTTCGCGAGTCCTGCCACGCGATTCGGCCATTCCGGAAAGAGGAATGGAACCGTAACCGCTGATCACTGAAGGAGCTTCCGCTTGACAACCCCGGGGGCGCGATGCTACCGAAAGGTAGATGTTTGCGCAAACATCAGGCCAACCCTCGGTCCGGAATGCCGAGGGAGTCCTCATAGTGACACGCGACGCGGGCGGGGAGGCTCTCCCCCCAGCCAAAGAGATGGAGGCAACGCACCATGGCCGGCCGCAAGGTGCTGTTCGTGGGGGAGACCTGGAACGTGACCCGGATCCACACCAAGGGCTTCGACGTGGTCGAACTCGGTGGGTTCGAGGACTTCTCGGTCTATTTCAAGGAGCCGATGAAGAAATTCCCCGAGATCGAGATCACCCATATCCCTAACCACCTCGTGGGGAGCACCTTTCCCCAGGGCTCGGCGGAGCTGGCGCAGTACGACCTCCTCCTCATCAGCGACTGCGGGCGGAACACGTTGACTATGTACCCCAACATGTTCCAGGTCCCCATGGGGCCGGACCGGATTGCCATGATCGCCGATTGGGTCCGGAGCGGTGGCGCCCTCGTCATGGCCGGTGGCTGGGTCGACTTCCAAGGGTTCCAGGGGAAGGGGAACTATCACGGCAGCGCCATCGAGGAGGTGCTACCCGTGAGCATCCTGCCCGTCGATGACCGGGTGGAGACGACACAAGGGGCGGTGGTGAAGGTCCTAGAGCCCGATCACCCTGTGCTGCGTGGCATCGCGGAGCCCTGGCCGGCGTTCCTTGGGTACCAGAAGGTCCTGCCCAAGCAGGGTGCCACGGTGCTCGCCTCCATCGGCGGCGCCGATCCCCTCATCGCCGTGTGGCAAGTGGGGCGCGGTCGCTCCATGGCCTTCACGAGCGACATCGCCCCGCACTGGGGCACCGACTTCGTGAAGTGGGCCGCCTACGGCCGATTCTGGAGCCAGGCGATCCAGTGGCTCACGTCCCGTTGACTCGGGCGCCGTGAGCGCCTAGCCGGACCGCCCGCAACCGTGGTCCGGCGCAGTGGCACGCCATCGAGCAGAAGGGCTCCGCTCATCGCGCGCCTGCGTTTACGTTTGTGAAGACCGGGTCGGTGGCGAGGGCTTCGCTTCCGCCACGCTCGGAACGGTGAGTTCGCGACCCGGCCGGCAAGAACGAGAGGCGCTTCCTGCCGGTGCGCTGGACGCTGCCGCCGGCGAGCTCACCGGGCTTTCGAAGGTCAGGGGGATTCTTTGAAGCGCTGGTCCTCGCTCTCGCCGCCGTGTACTGCCAAGCGCAGGCACCTCATGAAGCAGGCGGAATAAGCGCGACGATGTAAGTCGCCTGGAACCTTCCATGAGGGCGGCTCCTCCTTCTGCAGACTTGAAGACCAGGCGGAAGCGGGTGCATCATTCCAACCGAGGAGGTCGCGCCATGTCGCTGAGGATTCTCAGGGCCGCGATCCACCGCACGGGTGATGTCGGAATCGATCTCCCGGCTGGCGCCTCGGCCGGCTCGCTCCAGCCCATCGACTATCACCCTCTGGACATGGAGGCCGAGGAGCGCGCGCCTGCCGTGATGGGGATCGACCTGCCCGCCGGCGCCTCCGCGAGGGACCTCCGGCCCGAGGACTACAAGCCGTTCGTGACCGAGGCAGCGGTTCCCTGACCCGGTCACTCCCGACGGCAGCCTCCGGTAACCAGCATCTCAGCACCCCAGTGGCCATGGGGGGGCGGGCGTTGGCCGGTTCCGCTCACCCAGCGAGGCAGGTCGACCGACAGTCACGGCCGGGACCCGGGCGAGCGTCGCCGCGCAGGGCGATTCCGACGACCTCGCCGCCGCAACGAACGGGCCCGAAAGCGCTAGGCTCGCAGTGGCGGACGGGTCCCAGTAGGCGAAGCGCGCTCCGGTACTTCTAGCCGGCAGTGTCAACGTCCTCTGGGGGCAGCTCGCGACGATTGACCCCGAGTATCAAGGCCAGCACGAGAGAGACCACACTCCAGATGAGAGCTCGCTCATGGCATCAACACGATGCCACCTTCCTTTCGTGGCGTTTATCCGCCGAGCAAACGTCACCTGGCCCGGTTGCCAGGTCGATTCCGTGCATGTATGACGTCCGGCGCCGCGGCGGAGCGGAGCCGTGGCACAAAAGACGCTGGGTAGGCGGGCTCCTCCCGAAAGGTGTGTTCCCGCCATCTTACCCGGGGTGCGGGTTCCCCTCGTCTCTTGTGGGCCATGAGAAGGAGAGGGGCGCGTCCGAAACGGAGCCCCGGCTCGGACAGCGCTCAATCGGCAGCTCGAATGGTTGGGTGTTCGACCTCGGGCGCCTGCCCGCCCGAGGTCGCGAGGCGTACCCTGGAATCCATTCTCCCACGCGGTGATCGCTCAGGCGATTCCCGTCGGCGAGAGGTGCGCCCGGTTCCTCGGAGAGCCGTGTCCCTGCTACGACCCGACGGCTGTCCCGGTCCTTGAGAGTGGGGTCCGCGAGCCAAGGAAGGGGGACGAGGCGGGAGCGGACCGTGCCTTCCCCAAAGAAGCCGTGCTTCGCGTTGGCCGCCTCGGATCCTCGACCGCCGCGGTGCCGGCGGGGCAACGAGCGTCGCCGGGGCATAAGAGGGACCCGCCCCGTCGTCGAGGCGGCCAGGCGACGATCCGGAGGACCAGAGCGAGGAGCGACCGAACGCCGAGTCCCGTCAGTCCTTACCGTCCGCCTCGAAGTCGGGATGGAATTCCCAGCCGCCAAGGCCGCAGACGAACGACAGGTCACTCCGGAACTTCAGCGTCACGGTCGTGGTTTGATTCGCAACGACCGTGAACGGCTGCGCGACCTGGACGATTGCCGTCCAGCCGCCCCCGGGAGGAGTGATGGCGATCTTCGTGCCATCCCCGAGAGTCAGATCCACGCTCCTCATCACCACCACGAACTGATCGTAGGTCCCAGGCGGCAAAAACCCAGCGGGGAGCGTGGCCGTCTTGCCGTTGACGAGCGATAGCAAGTCAACCGTGTCGGGGAGAGCGATGGTGACGTCGACGAACGTTCCGTCGAGAGTACGCGCGACGATGGCGGAGAACGTCACGCTGGCCGCTTGCAGCGCCGCGCAGCCCTGCTGACCTTGTCCACTAGAACCATTCCAGTTCGAGCCCGCTTGCATTGCAGCGGCTGACGCTGCGCCTGAGGAGAGGACGATCGATACTTGCCCCTTCCCCTCGGTATCCGACCCACCCTGGCCGCCACAGGCAGAGAGCACAAGCAGAGACACGAAGAACATGACTCGTGCGACCTGGGCCTTCATCGTGTTGACTCCTCGGAATTGTCCGATGAATGCTATCACCGCGGCCGCTCTGCGCACCTGCCCCAACGAGGTCCGCCGGCTGTGTTCACTACTCCCCGCGCGTAAGCGAGTCTCTCGGGTCCTGGAACAGCTCATCCGGGGTGGAGGAGCCACCTACGGTCATGGCGAATCATTGAACTCCTCCGCCTCCCCGATGCGCCTCATGGCGTAGGGAAGTCACGGCGTACCACTACAACGCCGTCTCATCGTCGAGCCGGCCTCGTGGGATCGGCGTCAAGGAGAAACTCCACACCAACGGGTGAAGGAGAGTCTCGGTGGGCCGGGCGGGATTCCCTCTCTTCTTCGGGCTGCGAAGACGCGAAGCCTGCGTGAAGCGAGGGTAACGATACCTTCATGGGCAATGGGTCTCGGCCGGGACGGTCGCGCGGCCTGGGATGGTGTCGGCGAGGAAACCCGCTCGCGAGCTCGTCCTCCTTGGGTTGCCCACCTGGCCAACCGCGCATGGGCCGGCCCGTTTGAGCTGGCGTTCCGCTCCTGCTCCAATAGCAGACCCGTAGGTCCTCCATTCCAAGTGACGATTTGGCGGGGGCGGAAGCTGGCTCGCTCACTCCGCGCCACCTCCAGCGCTCCACACCCGGGCCTCGGTACCCTTGGGCCGAGGAGGGGAGGCCATTCTCGCCACTCGTCAGTGTGCGTCCCCGATTCCTCGAGGGGCATGGCCAGTTGCGGGCCGTCCCTAGCCCCGAACCGTGCCCCAAGACAGCCGCCACGTTGGTCGTGGAGAAGGTGGGGTTCGACAGATAGGCTCAGGCTAAGATGCGAAAAGTGGGCCGGTAAGGCCTGGCGGCTCGTCCAAGCTGGACCGTGAGAACAAGACTCTTCGGGAGGATCGAAGGATACCGACCGTGAATAAGCTGGCCGCCTTCATCGTGGGGCTCTCGCTCGTCCAGCCTGCCGCCATCGCGGCTCGAGAGCGCATGCAACCCGGGCTCTGGGAGGTCACTGCGACGGTCGAGCTACCGGGGATGGCGTCGCCGCCGCCAACCACGCAGACGGAGTGCCTGTCGCAGGCGGATATCGATGAAGAACGCCTCCCGGACATCGATCAAGGGACCTGCCGGGTGACGGACACACGTCGCCTGGGCGACAAGGTCACCTGGAAGCTGGACTGTGGCCCGATAGGAAAGGGAGAGGGCGAGCTCGTTAGTCGTAGCCCGACCAGCTACGACGGGTGGATGAAGCTGGAGACAAGTGGGATGGTGGTGCGGACGACGATTCGCGCCCGACGTCTACGCGACTGTGAGCCGTAGCTGCACACATTCCATAGAGGCCTGTGCGGGCCACGGCGCTTCTTTCTTGAGAGCGTGTGGTTTCCTCCATCGGAGCGGCGCCGAGAAGTCCGGCCGAGACCGAGGCGTTCGTCAGGTCTCCGGGGCGTGCGATACGCGCCCAACGGGCCGATATCCATTCGTCCCCTCTCTCGGCTCGCCTGCCCTCGGACGAAGGACCCGCGCTCACGCGGTCTCGCATCTCGACCGGGGAAACCGATGACCGCTGAGCGATGCGTGACCAGGTCGCGGCTCTGATACGCCGAGCGCGGCGGGCCTCGGCTGAAAGTGATGCAGGTCAATTTCGGTAATCGCGGATACCCTCCGCGTGGGAAAAGGGCTGGTCGCACCGGCCCCGGAGGGGGCAGTCTTGATACGTTTGGGTCGACTCGCGTGTTGGAAGGATAGTCCGCTCCCAGTTGCACTTCGGCTGTGCGGGGGAGATGGGGCGGTGCGGGTACGGCTGCTTGACCCGAGCGCACAAGGGGTCCCCACAGATGCGGCGAGCTGTTCCCCTCCTCGTCATCGTCTTGGCCGGCCTGTCGCTACCGGGCACTGCGAGTGCACAGCAGACCGAGACGACTCCTCTAGTCCTGGCACAGAACCAGCCGGCCACGCCGCCTTCTGCCGCCCCGGCAGCTGCTCCACAACCCACGGCAACCGCTCCTCCAACGAGTGCGTCGGCTTCCGAAGCGGCCGCATCCGCGCCAGCAGCTCCTCGAGCTGCAACGCCTGAGGCGGTCCCGGGCGCGGCCGTTTCCCCCGCAGCTACACCGCCTGCGGCGGCCAGTGCCCCGGCTCCAGCTTCGGCTCCCCCCGCTGCGCCCCAGGGGCCGCCCGCCCCGCCGATCGCCGGACAGACGCCAAACACCACGCGCCCCAGCGCCGTCCCGCCCCCGCCGCACGACGTCCCGTCGCCGGACTACACGTATCGGTATGTCGCCCCCTGGGGCTGGGGGTTCTACCCGGTTTCCCCGCCTCCTGCCCCACCACCTCCTCTTGCTCAGCCCGCCCCCCGCCGAGCGAAGCCGACAACCTCTCCTCGAGGATTTGGTTCTACGGCGCGGGCATGAGCGACGGCTGGGACGCTGGAGTCATCCTCACCGTGGACACGCGCTGGGTGGGGTTCGATGCCAACATCGACGCGCTCGCCCAGAAATCTGTCACCGGGTCGACGCACAACGACATCGGCGACCCTGCCGCCTGGGGCAGCGCTCACATCACCTGGTCGGTGATCTCGGCGAGCTGGATCCGCATCCGCGCGCTCACCGGTGCGTCGATGCTGGCGCTCCCGAAGACGACGTTCACGGAAAGTCAGCCATGGGCCGGGGACACCCTCTTCGGGCCGGACGTGGGTTTCTCCGGCGGCATCGGCCTCCATGCTCCCGTCACCGCCGAGGGGTGGGCGCGCCTCACTCCATTCCCGACTCGCATCGTCGATGCGTATGCCGGGCTGGGAGTGCACGGGGGCCCGATCGGGCTCACGGCCGGCTGGCGCTGGGTCGAGGTGCACGGCAACGGCACCGACGCACCGACACTGAATTTCTCCGGCCCGCAGGGAGGGCTGTCGTTCCGGTTCTAGGATGAAACGGCCTTCCAAGCGTTGGTGAGCGATCGGGGTACCTACCTCTCCTTCTTCGCGCATCGAGGTGAGGGAGTCCAAGCCGCAGGTGACGGGCATGCACCAACGACGAGTCACTCTAGGATACGCGGGTTGCCCAGGGCGGAGCCGCATGCCGCCATGAGCCCCCAGACGAAGCCGCAGAGCTCCGCAAGGCCTTGGGGGAGAGGGCTTCGGCCCTTGCTGGCGGCGAGTGCCGACCCTTCGTACACCTCCCCAACCTTCGCCTGCCACGGCCGGACGGCTCGAGGCCGCGTCCGGCGACCCCAGTCCGGCTATCGATCTCGAACCTCGCGGCACCTCCGCGCGGCATCGCGCAATCGAGCCTCACCTCCGGATGTTCGCTCAAGACCGGGCAGGCTGCTTCGTTCTATCGGTGTCGGGAACGGAATCGGGGCCGGTGGACAGCTTTTGCAACTCCGCCTCGTAGTGGGCCACGAGGGCGGCAAGCGAAGAGGCCTTCGCCGCTGCACCCGCCTCCCTGGCCCGAGAGATCATCTCGCGCACCTCGGTCAGGATCACGCAGATGCACTGCGCGCGTTGAGTCGCTTCCTGCGCACCTGCGCTCACTGGAGACGCATCGAAGACCACAAAGAGCCCTTCGCGGCGTGGATGACGGCCGCCCATGTACCACGCTCGTGGTAACCGACCCACGGTCGAAGGGTGAAATCGCTGTCGCTTGAGGGAGGGACGGCGAGCTCGCGGGCGGGGACAGGTGTGACCAGTGTCCCTACGTAGGAAGAAGATGACTACCGCGTCGCGGGCCACCGCTCCACGGGGCCAGCGCCTCGCACCCCGCTTGGCCTCGCGCCGAGAGGGCATCGGGCCCCTGGGGCGGAGCGGCGTCGCACGTTTGACCGATCGCGGGACCGGCGAGAGCATGCCGGCCATGGAGATCGACAAGGGGCGGTTCGATCGATGGGCCCCGAGCTACGATCGCAGCGTGTTCCAGCGGCTGATTTTCGGGCCGGTGCACCAGGCGGCGCTGAAAGCGTGCCTCGCCTTGAGCGAATCTCCTCGCGATGTGCTCGACGTTGGCTGTGGGACCGGCCGCCTTCTCGAGATCGCTGGGGAGCACTGGGACCAGGTCCGATGCACGGGCATTGACCCGTCCGAGAGGATGCTCGCGGAGGCGCAGCGAAAGCACCAAGGGGACGCCCGGTACACCTTCAAGCAAGGCGATGCGGGAGCGCTCCCGTTGGAGTCGGCTTCCTTCGACGTGGTATTCAGCACGATGTCCTTCCATCACTGGGGAGATCAGGCTCGCGGCATTCGCGAGGTCGCTCGCGTCCTGCGTCCGCGCGGGCTGTTCATCCTCGCCGACCTCGATGTGCCGCTTCTGTCGCTCCTGCGCCCGCTCCTGCGGCGGACCGAGCACGTTCGCATGCAAGGGCCCGAGGAAATAGCGCGGCTATGCCAGGAAGCTGGGCTTCTTGTCCTGGCGCGTCATCGGTTCTGGCCTCTCGTTCGCGCCCAGCTCCTCATCGCCCGAAAGCCCTAAATCCAATCAGGCGCGATCGGTCGGATCAGGGCCCCGAAAAATGACCAAAGACGTTCTGCCAGGTCCGGTGGCGCCTGTCACTTGAGGTGAACGGTGCCATGGGGTTTCTCCCGGAGCCTTGTAGGAAAGCCTTCGGGTCCCTTGCCCGCATGGCGCCGTCCGCGTCATGGGCGTTCGGGTGCCGCCCGGCGAAAGGGAGAGTTCCTGAGGCCTCGCCGTCGCCGACGGCGAGGAGGTCCAAGAGCGGCGGTCGGGGGACCGGAGGTTCATCCACCGGGTCCCTCCTCGGACGATGAAGAGGAGTTGGGGAGCGGCGCGTTCGAGCGAGTGGCGATCAAGGGTCCGAACTGGGATGATAGAAGCGATGCCCGAGCGCACGGCGCGATGGCACAGGTTGCGCAACTACATCGTGACGGGGTTGCTCATCTGGGTCCCCATCACGGTCACCTTCCTCGTGCTTCGCCTTATCGTGAACGTGGTCGACGGGGTGCTGGTTCTGCTTCCCCGAAGCCTTCGGCCGGAAGCGCTCCTCGGATACCGCATTCCTGGTCTCGGCATCCTCCTGGCGCTCATCGTCGTGCTCGTCACCGGGATGTTGTTCGCGAACCTCGTCGGCCGAAGGATCGTTGCGCTGTGGGAAGGGATGCTGGGGCGGGTCCCCCTCATCGGCGGGATCTTCCGGGGCTCGAAGCAGATCATGGAGACCGTCCTCGCACCCGGAAGCAAGTACTTCCGCAAAGTCGTGCTCATCCACTGGCCGAACCACGATTCCCACGCCCTGGCCTTTGTCACCGGCACCTCGCTGGGGGAGGTGCAGGCGCGGACGGCCGAGGACCTCATCTCGGTCTTCCTCCCCACCACGCCCAATCCCACCTCGGGCTTCATTCTGTTCGTTCCGAGGAGGGAGGTCGTGGAACTCGACATGAACGTCGACGACGCGTTCCGCATGATCGTCTCCTTGGGGGTGGTCGTGCCTCGGTGGCCTCGCGCCGGCGAGGGGGAACCGGCTCTCTCGCGCGAGCGGTGACGGGCGGCCACCTCGCGCGTCGGGTCTCCCTGGCACCGTCGGCCTTGGCGGCGTCGATCCTCGCGTCGGCGGGGACACGCTCCCGAAGCCTGGTCGTTCTCGGCGAGGCACCGGGGTTACCGCCCCGGCCGAGAGATCGCAAGCATCGTGCGTTCAGAACGGAACCCCAGCCGCGAGGTCCAGCCCCTGGGAAAGACTCCCCGAGGCGGACCCCGGGGCCAGCCCGACCCTGTCCGGCGCCGAGTCTTCTCTTGACGCGGTTCAGCGCTCCCCGAAGCTTGCACGCCTCGAGGATTGACCCCGCACAAGGACCGAGGGCACGTGGATTGCTCGAAGCGTCTTTCCTCCTCGCCTGACGAGGGGAGCCGGCGCCCGGGTCGCCATCATCGCCCGCGCTGGCCACGAGCGCACAGGAGGGGGAACGTGGCTGGGTCAAGCAGCAGTTCCGAATGTCCGCACATCCCGAGCTGCGAACTTTTTCCCAAACTCGTCGCCACCCTCTCGTACTGGCAGAAGGGGTTCTGCTTCAAGAACCCAGAGGTTTGTGCGCGATACCAAGCCGCGCTGGAGGGGAACCCAGTCTCCATTGAGCTCTTGCCCAACGAGCAACAGCTCGCCCCAGCGAAGTCGTGACGGCCCATTGGCCCGGTGGATGGGGGCAGCGGGGCTCTCGGCATTGTCCGTGGGACTTGCCTTGCTCGGGGAGGGACCGCGCCTCGAGTCTCGTGGCCGTCTTCACCTCACCTCGAAGTAGACGCGCGCCCCCTTCTCCCGGGCGGCTCGCTCTCCCCCTTGCGTGAGAAAGAGACGTTCCTGGTCCACGCCCGCCTCGATCAGCGCATCACGGGCGCGCTCGGCCCGCTCCTCGGCGAGCGATGCAAGAGCGTCCGCGCCGATCTGCTCGCTGGCGAGGAGCCGCGCTTCCATCTCCTGGAGGCTGGGCTCGGTGGGGGGAGGAGCGGCCGCGGACTCCTCGCCGCCGGTGGGAGTGGGGGGGGCGGGAAAGGCCGCTGCGTAGGCGGTACGGAGCAGGCTGGCGCGCTCGTCCGCAGAGAGAGGCGCCTCGTCCGAGGCGGGAGCCTGTTGCCCGGACCCGGCACTCCGGAGCGATCGCTCCAGCGACGCGCGACGCAGGGCGAGACCGTCTCGGTCCTCGTCCGCCGACCCTTGCACCTCGAGCCCGAGCGCCGGTCGCTTGGCCAGGGACCTCGCCAGGGCGGTGACCCGGTCGCGGGCTTCCGGACCGAGCTCCGGCGAGCCGGGTGCGAACTCGAGCACCGAGATCTCCCGGTTCCCGGCGCCCGCCAGGGCTGCCAGGGCGCGGAAGGGAGAGGTGGCCACCTTGGCGAGGACGTTCAGGATCGCATGCCCGATGAGCTTTCCCAGCCGGAACTCCGGGTCATCCAGGTTTCCCTCGACCGGCACGTCGATCAGGATGACCCCGTCGGCGTCCTGGAGAAGCGCCAAGGCGAGCCGAACTGGAACGTGGACCGCGTCGGGGCTGTGGGTGGACTCTCCCAGAGTGAACTGGTTCACGCGGATGACATTGGTGGAGGTCAACTTTCGGCTCTTCACCTCGTACCGCAGGTCGAGGTCGAGCTTGCCCTTGCGAAGCTGGTACCCGAGGTACTTGCCCACGTACGGATCGAGCGGCGTCAGATCCACGCCCTGGGAAGTGACGGCCAGATCGGTGTAGGCGCTCGCCTGCAGCGGGTTGAGCGTACCTTTGATCTGGATCGGCGACGCCCCCGCCACCTGGAGCCGGAGGTCCGCGGTGGAGCGTACCTTCGGGTCCGAGGAGAGGTTCACGATCTTGGCCGTCGCTCGGGCGATGTCCAACACCGCCGGCGGAGAGATGGAACGGTCGACGAAAGTCGCTCGTCCGTTGACCAACTCGAACGTCCCGAGCCTGGTGTCCCAGGTCGCTCCCGGGGGCGCGGGCCGCTCGGGCGGCGGCCCCGGCTTGGCCGGGGGACTGGACGCGCGGGCGCGCGAGAGGCTCGTCGTCCCATCGCCAAATCGGAAGATCTTGACCCGCGGCTCCACGAGCCGCACCTCCCGGACGGCAACCCGAGGCGGCGTCGAGCTGGCCTCCAGTCCGTTCACCTCCAAGGACTGCCAGCGGAAGAGGTCGGGGTTGCCGCTCTCCGCGACCGAGAGCCTGTCTAGTCGGGCGTCACCGGCGACCGTCCAGCCGGTCTCTTCCCGGGAGGCGTCCACCTCGACCCGGACCTTCAGGCTCGCTTGACCCCCGGCGAGCTGGGCCGAGAAGCCGGGCCTCAAGTACGGAGCGAGCGGGACCAGATCGAGCTCGCTCGCCTCGATGGCGAGGGCGGCCCGACTCGCGAAGGGGCGAACGGATCCGGTCACGGCCAGTTTCCCGCCGCCTGGCCAACTGAGCGACAGGGAAAGTGGCCAGCTGGCCTCGGCAGCCGGGCGGAGCTTTTCGAGCCG
>Ga0335069_10001001_pt1 | contig 45486 bp, 38 predicted proteins | sample Lox_Sample_11_FD_206714 | JGI IMG/M metagenome (GOLD analysis project Ga0335069, IMG submission 206714) | Soil microbial communities from Loxahatchee National Wildlife Refuge, Florida, United States - Lox_Sample_1.1 | ecosystem: Environmental > Terrestrial > Soil > Wetlands | place: USA...
TCGTCGGCGATGCCGCCCTCGGTGACGTAGATCGGCCGCTGGTAGCGCCGCCACGCCTCTCGCAGCAGCAGGTAGAGCGCCTCGGGCGGGCTGTCGCCCGCGGGCTCGTTGCCGCCGAGCTCGCTGCGCAGGCCGGGCCCCGGCTCCATGGCGATGCCGTTGGGCTGCCCCGGCGCGAAGCGGACGAGGTGGCGGAAGTAGTAGTTGAGCCCGAAGAAGTCCGCGGTGCCCCGCAGCTCCGGCATCGGCAGGTCGACGCCGGCGCCGGGCAGGGGCAGGCGCGCCCGTCCGTCGCGCAGCGCGTTCTCGAACGGCCAGTCCCAGAACGCGTTCACGCGGTCCGCCGCGATCCAGTCGGTGAGCAGCAGCCGGCTCTTCGGCTCCGCCAGCAGCAGGTTGTTGGCGACGCCGATGGCGCAGCCGGGGTCGGCCGCGCGCAGGGCCGCCGCCGCCGCCGCGTGGGCGCGCAGCAGGCCGACCCAGGCCGCCGCCGCCTCGGCGGGCGAGGTGTGTGCCGGCGGCCACTGGCCCGAAACGTAGCCCTGGTACACCTGCACGTTCGGCTCGTTGAGCGTGATCCAGAGGTCGACGTCCGGCCCCAGCCGCCGCCCGGCCTCGGAGGCGAAGCGGGCGAAGCGCGCCGGGAACTCCGGCGCGGTCACCCCGCCGCGGTCCGCCAGCCACAGCGGCAGCGTGAAGTGCAGCAGGGTCACCATCGGCGTGATCCGCTCGCGCCGCAGCGCCTTCAGCAGCCCGCCGTAGCGCGCCCAGGCCGCCTCGTCCCACCGGCCGTCCGCGGGCTCGAGCCGGCTCCACTCGATCGAGAAGCGGTAGGCGTTGGCGCCGATCGCGCGCATCAGCGCGACGTCCTCGAGCATGCGGTTCCAGCCGTCCGCCGCCACCGCGCTGCTGTCGCCGTTCTCGACGTGGCCCGCCGCCGCCTCGAAGCGGGTCCAGTCGTTGTGGTTGCCGCCCTCGATCTGGTGGGCCGCGGTCGCGGTCCCCCACAGGAAGCCACCGGGCCAGGCGCGCAGCGGCGCCTGCAGCTCCTCCTCGGTGAACCGGACCGGCGGGTGGCGCAGCACCAGCCAGCCGCACACCCCGAACCAGACCGCGACCAGAACCACCAGCAGGACGGCGAGGACCCGCAGGACTCTCCTCATGGCCGCCCCGGCAGGCGATCGCCAGCTATATTATTCATTGGTATAGTGGAGGCTCACTTGCCCTTCCTGACCGCGCGCTCGGCCATGGCGTCGACCAGGGCGGGCGCCACCAGCTTGACGAAGCGCCCCAGCCTGCCCTTCGCCGTCATCACCAGCATCCGCTGCCGCCGCGCCATGGCCCGCACGATCCGCCTGGCGCACTCCTCGGCGCTCATGATCTCGCCCTCGCGCACCGGAGACTCCGCCACCCGGGCGCCGTCGGGGCCCGGGGAGCGGCGGCGGATCTCCGACTGCACGAAGTAGGGGCAGACCACGGTGACGGCGACGCCACTCCCCCGCAGCTCGACGCGCAGCGAGTCGAAGAAGCCGATCTGCGCGTGCTTGCTGGCGGCGTAGGCGGTGCGCAGCGGCACGCCGTTGAGGCCGGCCAGGCTGGAGACGGCCACGATCTGGCCGCGGGCGCGCAGCAGGTGCGGCAGGGCGTAGTGGGTCGGGTAGACGCTGCCCAGGTAGTTGACCCGCATCAGCCGCTCGTAGGGCCGCAGGTCGGTGACCTCCGCGAAGCGGGCCAGCATGCCGATGCCGGCGTTGTTGACCAGGACGTCGAGCGCCTCGAAACGCTCGACGGCGCGCTCGACCAGCGTGCGGCAGGCCGACGCGTCGGCGACGTCCGTCGGCACGACCAGCGCCTCCGCCCCTCGCGTGCGGCAGAGGGCGGCGACCGTCTCGAGAGCCTCCTGGTCGCGGGCAGCGAGCACCAGCCTCGGCCGCTGCGTCGCCAGCTCGAGGCAGAGCGCGCGGCCGATCCCCTGCGAGGCCCCGGTCACCACGATCACCTTGTCCGCGAAGATCGCCATCCTGAGTGCCCTTGGCCCGGTTCAGCGCGCCGGCGCCAGCGTCAGCACCTCGACCGCCGGCCCGGGCAGGAACGGCGTCGGCTCGCCACGCTCCCAGGCGGCGTGGCCGTCGCCGTAGTGCGGTGAGCGGGGGTTGCCGCTCTGTCCGGCCGGCATGTGGAAGTAGCCCCGTTCCTCGTGGCCGGGCGACACCGCCATCCGCTCCGAGGCGCCGGCCTGCGCCGACTGGAAGCGCGGCATGTGGCTGTCCCCAGGCAGACGGTGGTGCGGCATGTCGAGCCAGCCGCCGACGAGCGGCAGCGCACGGGCGAGCGGATGGTCGATCTGCGTGGTGTTGCGCTCCCCCCAGGTGCGCTCCGCCAGCCGCCGACCGTCACCGCTCAGCTCCAGGAGGACCGCGTCGAGGGACGCGAGCAGACGCGCCTCCCAGCTCGGGTACGCGGGGTCGAGGAGGTGCGCCGGCTTCTGCGTCACCAGCGCCCACAGCGGGCCCTCCCACTGCCGGTGGCCGCGCGACGGCCGTCCCGGGCGGGTGCCCAGGTAGTCGAACTCCGGATCGGCGGCCGCGCAGGGCCGCAGCAGGGGAGCGAACACGTCGGCCGCCACGCGCATCCGGAACGAGCGGACGATGCGGTAGCCGGCGGAGTCGGTCGAGGCGTGTCCGCCCCAGCCCTCGACCAGGGCGCGCGCCTCGTCGCGCAGCGGGTGGCCCGCCGTGGCCTCGGGCCCGAGCAGCTCCACCAGCAGCCGCTGCCAGCGCTCGAGGAAAACCGCGCGGTCGTCGAGCTGGACCCGCAGCATGTCGGCCTCGCTGGCCCTGTCGATCGCCAGCAGGTCGTCGCGGATCTGGCGCTGGCGCGCGCCGAGGTCGTAGCCGCCGAAGCCGACCTTGCGCAGGTCCTCCCCATCGACCACGCGGGCGTTCGCGGTCTGGATGCGCCCGCTCGGCGGGTCGACGACCCGCGGGTACTCCTCCGCGGGCAGCCAGCCGTCCCAGCCGCTGCTGCCGTCCGCCCAGGAGACCGGCAGCCGGCCGTCGTGGCCGAAGCGGCGGGGGATGCGGCCGACGACGGTCCAGCCGATGTGCCCCGCGGCGTCGGCCACCACCAGGTTCTGCTCGGGGATGCCGCACGCGGGCGCCAGCGCCTGCGCCTCGGCCAGGCTGGAGGCCTGCTCCATCCTGACCAGCGCGGCGTTCACCCCGCCGTCGCGCAGTGCCACCCAGGCGAGGGCACGGCGGTGCCCGGTGTGGTCCTTGTCGATCACCGGCCCCCAGATGGTCCTCAGGATCTCGACCTTCACGTCGTCGCCGCCCTTCACCTGGATCGTCTCGCTGGCGTGCTCGAACCGGCGCGGGCCGCCCGGCGTCCGGTAGGCGTCCGGGTGGCCCGGATCGGGATCGAGGACGACCAGGTCGGCCCAGTCGCCCTGGCTGTTGGTGAAGCCCCAGGCCACGCGTCCGTTGCTGCCGACGACCACGAACGGGGCGCCGGGCAGGGTGGCGCCGGTGACCCGCCGCTCGGCGCCGTCCTGCTCGAACACCAGCGAGGCGCGGTACCAGGTGTTCGGCACCGCCAGGCCGAGGTGCATGTCGTTGGCGAGGATGGCGGCGCCGGTGGCCGAGTGGGCCGCGTCGACCGCCCAGTTGTTGCTGCCGAGCGACGGCCTCTCGTCGGCGGCGAGCGGCGCGGCGGAGGCCGAAGGCCGCGACAGCAGGGGCGGCTGCCGGCGCAGGTCGATCACCTCCGGCCCCGGCGGCGCCGGCTGGGGGAAGGGCACGCCCCGCAGCGGCGCGTCCCACTCGGTCCCGCGCGGCGTGAGGAACTCGAAGAGCGCCGGCGGGAGCAGGTCGTGCATGAGGCCCAGGGTCGATTCCTGCTCCGCCAGCTCGCCCTGCAGCGTCAGGTACATGGTGAGCGCGCACAGCAGCGAGTCCTCGCCCAGCCAGGGCCTGGGCTCGCCGCGCAGCGGCAGGTACTCGAAGGGCATCGCCCGCAGCGCGCGCAGGCCGGCGTTGACCCCGTCCGTGTACGCGGCCAGCAGCGCCCGCTCCTCCGCCGGCAGGGAGGCGACCGCGCGCCGAGCCACCGCCCGCAGCTGCAGCGGGCGCACCTCGCGGTCGGCCGGCAGCGCCGCCTCGCCCACCAGGGCCGCGAGCTCGCCCGCGGCGCGCCGGCGCAGCAGGTCCATCTGGAAGAAGCGCTCCTGCGCGTGCACGAAGCCGGTGGCGCGCGCCACGTCGACGCGGCTGCGGCCGCGGATCACCGGGACGCCGAGCGCGTCGCGCTCGATGCGCACCGCCTCGGCCAGGCCGGGCAGGACCTGCTCCCCGCGGACGAGCGGCAGGCTGTCGTGCAGGCGCGCGCCGGCGAGGCCGAAGCCGGCGCCGGCCGCGAGCGCCAGCGCCAGCAGGACGCCGGCCAGCGCCCGCGGCCAGAGCCGCCGCATCTAGCGGGCCTTGGACTGGTTGGCGACCGCCTCCGCGGCCTTCTTCGCGGCCTCGGGGTCGCCGAGGTAGTCGTGCTTGACCGCCCGCAGGTCGTCGTCGAGCTCGTAGACGAGGGGGATGCCGGTGGGGATGTTGAGGCCGACGATCTCCTCGTCCGAGATCTTGTCGAGGTGCTTCACCAGCGCGCGCAGGCTGTTGCCGTGGGCGGCGATCAGCACGCGCTTGCCGGCGAGGAGGTCGGGGACGATGGCGTCGTACCAGTACGGCAGGAAGCGGTCGATGGTGTCCTTCAGCGACTCGGTGAGCGGCAGCAGGTCCTTGGCGATGTCGCGGTAGCGCGGGTCGCGGCCGGGGTGGCGCTCGTCGTCGGGCGTGAGCGGCGGCGGCGGCGTGGCGAAGGCGCGGCGCCAGATCTTCACCTGCTCCTCGCCGAACTTCTTCGCGGTCTCCGCCTTGTTGAGCCCCTGCAGGGCGCCGTAGTGGCGCTCGTTGAGACGCCAGCTCTTCTTGACCGGGATCCACATCAGGTCCATGCCCTCGAGGGTGATCCACAGCGTGCGGATCGCCCGGCGCAGCACGGAGGTGTGGGCGACGTCGAAGACGTAGCCACCGTCGTGGAGGAGCTTCGCACCGGCGGTCGCCTCCTCCACCCCGCGGGGCGAGAGGTCGACGTCCGTCCAGCCGGTGAAGCGGTTCTCCAGGTTCCAGGCGCTCTCTCCGTGCCGCAGCAGGACCAGCTTGTGCATGGTGCTCCTCAGCCTCCCGTTGATCGGCCCATTAGAGCCACCGGCGGCGCGGCGGTCAAGGCGCCCGCGATCCGGTACATTGGGCAGCCATGTCCGCCAACCCGCTCCGGATCGTGGGCCGCTTCCCGCGGCCGGTGCGGGTGCTGATCTTCGGCACGCTGGTCAACAAGCTGGGGACCTTCATCCTGCCGTACCTCGCGCTGGTGCTGCTGCGCGACTTCCACCTCGGCGAGCACACGGCGGCGCGGCTGCTGTTCGCCTACGGCTCGGGCTCGCTCGTCTCCATCCTGGCCGGTGGGGTCCTGACCGACCGGCTGGGCCGGCGCCGCACGCTGCTGCTCAGCCTGTTCGGCTCCGGCCTCCTCGCCGTCGCCATGGGCCTCGCCCCCTCGGCGCGGCAGTTCGTGCCGCTGCTGCTGGCGTTCGGCTTCATCGGCGAGCTGTACCGGCCCGCCGCCTCGGCCGTGATCGGTGACCTCCTGCCCTCCTCCGAGCGCGCCAGCGGCTTCGCCGGCCTGCGCATGGCCGTGAACCTGGGCTGGGCCGCGGGGACGGCGCTCGGCGGCGTGCTGGCCGACTGGAGCTGGCGCCTGCTGTTCCTGGGGGACGGCCTCACCACGCTGGCGTACGGCGTGATCGTGTTCCTGGCGATCCCGGACACGCGACCGGGCGGCGTGGTCCTCGCCGTGACCAGGGCGCCGGCGTCCGAGGATTCGCCCGCGACGTCCCCCGCCGCGCACCGGCCGCTCGCGCCGGCCGGCCACCCCCTGTTCGACCTCGTCTACCTGCAGATGCTGGCCGCGGCGTTTCTCTTCACCTTCATCTTCTGCTCGAACCTGTCGGTCTTCCCGCTCACGGTCACCCGCGGTGCCGGCTACCCGGCCAGGGTCTACGGCGCGCTGGTGGCGGTGAACGGGCTGCTGATCGCCTTCTTCGAGATCTCGATCGTGGCCTGGCTCAAGCGCTTCCGGCGGCTGCGGGTGGCGGCTCTCGGCAACCTGCTGTGCGCCTGCGGCTTCGGCATGCTCGGGTTGGTCATGCACTGGGCCTGGTTCCTCCTCGCGGTGCTCGTCTTCACCGCGGGCGAGATCCTCGCCTCGCCGCAGGCCATGTCCTTCGTCGCCGACTGGGCCCCGCCCGCCGCCCGCGGCCGCTACCTCAGCTTCTACCAGGCCACCTGGTCGATCGCCTTCGCCGTGAACCCGGCGCTCGCGCTGCCGCTGCACGCGGCGCTCGGCGAGCGGCTCTTTTGGGGGCTGATGCCGCTGGTGGCGCTGCCGGCCGTCGTCACCTTCCTGCGTCTCGACCGCGCCGCCGACCGGCCGGAGAGGCTGCGCGGGCTGGCGCTGTCTACCGCCCCATCGCCCTGAGGTTCTTCAGGCAGCGTTCGATCGCCGGCAGCGGCGGCTGGTTCTCCCGCTCGTACTCGACGATGTACCACTCGGTGGCGCCGCCCTCGTCGAGGGCCGCGAAGACGTCCTTCCACGGGATCTCGTCCTCGCCCAGGAAGGCATCGGGCTTCGCCTGGGAGTACGCCTTCACGTGGATGGTGGCGGCGCGGCCCGGGTACTTCCTCAGCACGGTCAGGGGATCACCGCCGCCCTCGATGCAGTTGCCGGTGTCGACCTGCATCACCACCGCCTTCTTCGTCCCCCCGAAGAAGAGGTCCCAGGGCGTGGTGCCCTCGATCGGCGTGAACTCGAAGTTGTGGTTGTGGTAGCCGACCCGCATGCCGTGCGCGGCGACCTTGTCGGCGATGGCGTCGAACTCGGCTGCCAGCTTCTTCCAGTCGGCCACCGTCTTGCGCCGTTCCTCGGGGATCCAGGGGACGATCAGGAACTTGTTGCCGATCGTCTCGTTGAACGCGACGGTCTTCGCGAGCGCGTCGCCCTCCAGCGTGTCGAGGCCGGTGTGGGTGCCGCAGCAGCGCAGGCCGGTGTCATGGAGGAGCTTCTTCAGCTCGGCCGCGCCGCGGCCGTAGTAGCCGGCGAACTCGACGCCCTGGTAGCCCATCGCTTTGATGGCCCTGAGCGTGCCCGGCAGGTCCTTCTCGCACAGGTCGCGCACCGAGAAGAGCTGCACGCCGATCGGGACCTTGCCGGCGGCGAGCGCCTCGCGCGCGAGCGGCAGGGCCCAGGCCGCGGCGGCGGCGCTGGCCGAGAGCTGCAGGGCACGGCGACGGGAGAGGACGCGATCGTTCCTCATGGAGGCCTCCTCGCGATGGACGCACGGATTCTAAGCCGGCCGGGGCCGGCGGGCGAGCGGCGTTGTAGCATCGCGGCATGAGCGACTGGCCGCTCGAGCCCGACCCCGCACACCTCGAGAGCCTCACTCGCGCGGTGGTGGACTTCGTGCTCGAGCAGGTGGAAAGCCTGCCGCTGCAGCCGTCGTTCGACCTCGACGGCGTGGAAGCGGTGCGGGCGACCTTCCGGGAGCCGCCGCCGGTGGAGGGCCGTTCCATCGAGGGCCTCCTCGAGCGCCTGCGGCCGGCGATCGCCAAGAGCTACAACGCGGCCGGCCCCGGCTACCTCGCCTACATCCCGGGCGGCGGCGTCTACGCCGCGGCGCTCGCGGCCCTGCTCGCCAGCGCCACCAACCGCTACGTCGGCGTCACCTCGCCGGCGCCGGCGCTGGTGCAGATCGAGCAGACGGTCACCCGCTGGCTGTGCGACTGGATGGGCTTCCCGGCGAAGGCGCAGGGCCTGCTCACCTCCGGAGGCTCTCTCTCGAACTTCAGCGCGGTGGTGGCGGCGCGTCACGAGAGGCTCGGCGAGGACCTCGAAGGCGCCCGGCTCTACTGCTCCGAGGAGACGCACTACTGCGTCGCCAAGGCGGCGCGCCTCGCCGGGCTGCCGCGAAGCGCGCTGCGCCAGCTGCCGACCGACGACCGCTTCCGGCTGCGGCCCGAGGCGCTCGCGCAGGCGATCCGCGAGGACCGCGCCGGCGGCCGGCGGCCGTTCCTGGTGGTGGCGAACGTGGGCACCACCAACACCGGCGCCGTCGACCCGCTGCCCGAGGTGCTGGAGGTCGCCCGCGAGCACGGCCTGTGGGTGCATGCGGACGCGGCCTACGGCGGCTTCTTCCGCCTGGCCCCGGGCGGCGCGGAGCTGCTGCGCGGCATCGAGGAGTGCGACTCGGTGACGCTCGACCCCCACAAGGGGCTCTTCCTGCCCTACGGCATCGGGGCCCTGCTGGTCCGGGACGGCGCCGCGCTCGCCCGCGCCCACCGCGAGTCGGCGCACTACGTGCAGGACGTGATCGAGGAGGGCTCGCTCGGCTTCGCCGACCTCTCGCCCGAGCTGTCGCGCGACTTCCGCGGGCTGCGGGTCTGGCTCCCCATCCAGCTCCACGGCCTCGAGGCCTTCCGCCAGCAGGCGGCGGAAAAGCTGCGGCTGGCGCGCTGGGCGTACGAGCAGCTGGCCGCAGACCCGCTGTTCGAGGTGATCGACCCGCCGCAACTGTCGGTGGTGGCCTTTCGGCTGCGCCGGGCCGAGGCCGAGGCGGAGCGGCTGGGCCCCGAGCTGCTGCGCCGGGTCAACGACCGGCGCCGGGTGTTCCTCTCCAGCACCCGCCTGCGCGGCCGTTACGCCCTGCGGATCTGCGTGCTGAGCTTCCGCACCCACCAGGACCGGGTGGAGGACGCGGTCACGGCCCTTCGCCAGGAGGCGCGCGCGCTCCTCGGCCGCTAGCGCGCTGGCGGCGCCCGGTTCGGCCGCTTGCTGTTCGCCTTTTGTTCGCTATAGCCTGGACCCTTCCCGGGAAGAATGAGGAGAGGAGCCGGCCATGACCACGAGCCTCGAGTTGTTCGCCGCCCGCCACAAGGCGGAGCGCGGCGCGTTCGTCCGCGTGCTGAAGGCGGTCCCTGCCGGCCGCGGGGAGTACCGGCCCGAGCCGAGGTCGCGCAGCGCGCTCGAGATCGCGTGGCTGCTGGCTTCGGAGGAGCGGGGCCTGGTGAGCCTGTTCGCGAAGGGAGAGGTCGAGTGGACCGAGACTCCTCCGCCGGCCTCGGTCGACGAGATCGCGGCGCTCTTCGAGAGCAGCGGGGCCGAGGTGGATCGTCTCGTCGCCACGATCGACCCGAAGCGCTGGGAGGCGACCCGGGCGCGTTTCCTGATGGGCGGTCAGGCCGTGTGGGAGGACACGCTCGAGCAGATGGCGTGGGGCTTCCTCTTCGACGGCATCCACCACCGCGGCCAGCTCAGCACGTACCTGCGGCCCATGGGCGGGAAGGTGCCGGCGATCTACGGACCGTCTGCCGACGCGAACGAGTGAAGCCACGCGCGCCGGCCGGCGCGGCCTAGAGCGCGCCCATCGCCCGCAGGCGCTCGAGCAGCGGGGGGTGGGAGTGGTAGACGCGCGAGTACAGCGGGTGGCTGAGCGGCAGCAGCTTGCTCCGCTCCCGCAGCCGACGCAGGGCGCTCCCCAGCTCGGCGCCCGTCGACCCGCTGCGGAGGGCGAACGCGTCCGCGGCGAACTCCTGACGGCGGGAGATCGCGTTCTCCAGCGGCTGGAGCAGGAAGGCAACCAGCCCGAACCAGAGCCCGAAGACGACGAGGGCCGCGTAGGAGGTGCGCTCGACCGAGAAGGCCTGGTAGAAGACGGACCGCGGCAACGCACGGCTGAGCAGGAAGAAGAGGGCCCCGCTCGCCGCCACGCTGCGCAGGATCGCCCAGCGCACGTGGTGCAGCTTGAAGTGGCCGAGCTCGTGCGCGAGCACCGCGACCGTCTCGGGCACGCCCATCGCCTCCACCAGGGTGTCGAAGAGCACGATCCGCTTCTGGCGGAGGAGTCCGGTGAAGTAGGCGTTGCCGTGCGCGGTCCGCCGGGAGGCGTCCATCACGAAGATCCCGCCGGCCCGGAACCCGGTACGCTCGGCAAGGGCCACGATCCCCTGCCGCAGCTCGCCCGGCGGCAGCGGCGTGAAGCGGTTGAACAGCGGCGCCAGCAGCGCGGGGTAGATCCACACCGCCAGCAGGTTGAAGCCGACGACCAGCGCCCAGGCCCCCACCCACCACCAGGCCCCCAGCCGCTCCATGGCCCAGAGGACTCCGGCCAGGAGCGGCGCGCCGAGGGCGACGCCGACGAGCAGCGCCTTCAGCCGGTCGAGGACGAAGCCGCGCAGCGTCTGGCGGTTGAAGCCGTGCCTCTGCTCGATGCGGAACGTCGAGTAGAGGTCGAAGGGAAGGGCCAGCATGCCGCTGAGCAGGCCGAGGATCGCGAAGAAGACGAGCCCCGACGCGATCCGGGCGGGGAGACCCGCCGGCATGAGGCCGGTCGCGGCCACGGCACGCCGGGCGAGGTGGTCGACGGCCCCCAGCCCGCCGACCGCCAGGAAGGCGAGGACCACGCCGACCTCGACCCAGCCGCTCCGCAGAGCGAAGCGGTGGCGGTCGGCCGAGTAGGCGACCGCCTTCTGCATCTCCTCCTCGGGAACCTCCAGGGCCCGGGCGGCCTCGTCCAGCCGGGCGGGAGCCGTCGCGTAGCGCCGGTCGAGCCGGGCGAGGATCGTCTCCGCCACCTGCTGGGCAAGGCGGAGGCAGACGAACAAGAGGAGGAGGAGCAGGGCTCGCGAGCTCACGGTCTCAGCGCGGGGCGTGCTCGCGCGCCCACGCCTCCGCCTTTTCCGTGCTCCAGCCCCGGCGTCGATCCTCGGCCGCCGCCCGCTCGGCGTTGGCCGCCGCCTCCGCGAGGTGCTCGGCCTTCCAGCGCATCGCCATCAGGATGCGGCTGCGGCCGCTGGGGTGGTCGAAGAAGAGGACCTCCTCGAGGGGCCTGGGATCGAGCTTGCGGTACTCCCCGAGCATCAGGTCCACGCGGGCCTCGCCGTCGGGCTGGCCGGAGGCGTTGATCCCGAAGAGGTCCGCCTCCGCCTCCTGGGTGCGGGTCCAGGAGTTGAGCACCGGCGTCAGGACGAAGAAGTACGTGGAGAGCAGCACCAGCGCGAGGGGAAGGCCCGCCGGGTCGCCCACCCCGCGGATGCCCCAGCGCGCTCCCGGCCCCGTCGCCAGCGCCTCGAAGCCGCGCTTGAGCAGGGCGAAGCCGATCACGATCACCACCGCCGTGAACAGGATGGTGGTGGGGATGTGGTGGAGCACGTAGTGGCCGACCTCGTGGCCCATCACCGCCTCGATCTCGGCGAGGGAGCAGCGGTTGAGCAGGTTGTCGTTGAGGCTGATGCGCATGGTCCCGGCGAAGCCGCTCACGTTGGCGGAGACGCGCTTGCTCTGGCGGGAGGCATCGAACACCCACACGTCGCGCGCGGCCACCCCCTGCGCGCGGGCGAGCGAGAGGATGGGGTCCTCCACCACCGGGTCGGCGAGGCGCGTGTACCGGTTGAAGAGCGGGGCGACGAACACCGGCCCGATCAGGATGGCGAACACCACCAGGGCCACCATGGCGACGGCGCCCCACAGCGCCCAGGTCCGCACCAGGCGCCGCACCACCGCGTAGAGGACGGTGACGAAGAGGCCCCCGAGCACGAGGCCGACGCCGAGCGCCTTCAGCGCGTCGGCGAGCCAGGCCGCGAAGGTCTGGTTGGAGAGCCCGTAGGCGTGCTCGCGGAAGAAGCTCTCGTAGACGGTCATCGGGAACAGGACGAGCGACGTCAGCAGCAGGTACTGCATCCAGTAGAGGAGCGTCTGCACCGGCCGCAGGCGGGTCGCCCGCTCCGCCAGCTCGCGCATGCGGCGGGAGAGCCCGCTCGCCAGCAGGGCCAGGTTGACCGCCACCCCGAGCAGGAAGTCCCAGAGCTGCAGCCAGTAGCCCCCCTCGAAGTAGGCGTCCGAGCGCGCCCGCTGCTCGCCGGCCACCGTCGCCAGGTAGGCGTTGGTCGCGGCGACGGCGTCGAAGGCGGCGGGCTGGGGCGAGGGCGGCGCCTGCGGTGCGGCCGAGGACGCCCCGGCATGCAGGAGCGCGGTCGCCAGCGCGAGGCAGGCGGCGGTGGAGCGAAGGACGGACCTCATGGGCCTCCTCCCCTGCGGCCGAGGGACGAAGGCCGCGTGCGCAGTCTACTCCCGCGCTACGGCGCGGGCTGCACGCCCTCGTGGCTGGCCATCGGCGAGGCGGACGGCCGGACCCCCTGCGCGACGAGCAGCATCTCGATCTGGCCGGCGTGGTACACCGCGTGGTCGATGGCGCCGTGCAGCAGGACGTAGTACGGGTACTCCCGCCCCGGGACCGCCTCGTTGAGGCGCCCGGCCGGGAAGCCGGCCACCGCCTGGCGCAGCGCGCGCCGCGCCTCGCCGAAGGCGAGCTTGGCCGCCAGCCAGGCCTCGGGCGAGGCGTCGCCCGGCGTCGGCCAGCCAGCCTCGTCCGGCAGGTGCTCGACCTGCTCCCCGCTCAGCCGCCGCCGCACCACCTCCTCGTACACAGTGAGGTGCAGCAGCAGCTCCCACACGGTCGGCGCAGCGGGGATGGCGCGGGTGGCGGCCTGGGTCGCGCTCACGCCACCGAGCAGGTCGCGCAGCGACGGGCACCGCCAGGCGTCGCCGCCCTCGAACGACCGCTGCAGCAGGTCCCAGATGCGCTCGGTCTCGCTCATGGCTCCTCCACGGCGCTTCCAGCTTCGCGCCGACGGCCCCCGGGGCTCCATAGATCAACCGGATCACGGTGGTCGCACGGCAGGGGCGCCCTATGATGATGGGCCATGGCGGACACGCCGGTCACCGTGGTGGGGGCGGGGGTGGTCGGCCTGGCCGTGGCGGCACGGCTCTCGCGCCGCTTCCCGGAGCTGGTGCTGCTGGAGCGCCGCGAGCGGCCCGGCACCGAGACCTCGAGCCGCAACAGCGAGGTGCTCCACGCGGGCCTCTACTACCCCAACGGCTCCCTGAAGGCGCGTCTGTGCGTCCGCGGACGGGAGCTGCTCTACGAGCTCTGCGCCCGGCTGCAGGTCCCGCACCGCCGGATCACCAAGCTGATCGTGGCGCGCACGCGGGAGGAGCTGCCCGAGCTGGAGCGGCTGCTGGAGCTGGGGCGGACGAACGGCGTCCCTCTGCAGATGAAGACGGCGGAGGAGTGCCGTTCGCTCGAGCCCGCGGTCCCCGCCGTCGCCGGCCTGTTCTCGCCCACGACCGGCATCGTCAGCGCGCACGGCCTCATGGACGCCTTCCTGCGCCAGGCGCGCGACGCGGGCGTCATCCTGCAGACCCGGGCCGAGCTGGTCGGCCTCGAGCGGCGCCACCGCGACTACCGCCTGGAGATCCGGACCCCGCAGGGGGTCGAGTCGCTGACCAGCGAGCGGGTGGTGAACGCCGCCGGGCTGGAGGCCGACACCGTGGCCGCCCTGTCCGGCGTCGATCCCGACGCGGCCGGCTACCGCCTGCACTGGTGCAAGGGGAGCTACTTCGCGGTCTCGGGCCGCAAGGCGGGACTCGTCTCCCGGCTCGTCTACCCGGTGCCCAGCCAGGAGAGCCTCGGCGTCCACGCGGTGCTGGGTCTCGACGGCCGGCTGCGTTTCGGTCCCGATCTCGAGTACCTGCCGTCGCGGAGGCTGGACTACGCGGTCGCCGAGTCGAGGCGCGCCGCGTTCGGCACGGCCGTCCGGCGCCTGCTGCCGACGATCACCGACCTCGACCTCGCGCCCGACATCTCGGGCATCCGCCCCAAGCTGCAGGGCGCCGGCCAGCCCTTCCGGGACTTCGTCATCGCCGAGGAGTCGGCGCGCGGGCGCCCTGGCCTGGTCGACCTGGTGGGCATCGACTCGCCCGGCCTCACCTCCTCCGCCGCCATCGCGGAGGAGGTCGACCGCCTGCTGCCGGACTGAAGCGGCGCTGCCGGTGGCGCAGGACGAAGAAAGGGCGGGCGGCCCTTCGGCCGTCCGCCCTTCGCACGACCCGGCGGGGGCCGCCGGGACCGGCTCTACTTCAGCGCCGCGTAGCGGGGGTCCTTGACGATGCTGGCGAAGTCGGTGTCCCGCTCCACCTTCGCGAACTCGTTGAAGCCCGCCGCCTGCGCCTTCTTCAGGAACGCCAGCGCCCGCTCCACGTCGCCGCGCGCGGCCGCCACCTTGGCGCACAGGAAGAACTGCTTGGCCGCGTCCACACCGCCACCCGGGACCTGCATCGCTTCGATCTCGAAGGCGGCCGGGTCCAGCCGCAGCGCCTCGTTCCACGCCTCCAGCGTCTTCTCGACGTTGCCGCGGGCGAGCCAGGCGGAGCCGAGGTTCTTGTAGAACACCGCCTCGCCCGGCTTGATGCTGATCGCGCGCGAGTAGGCGGCGATCGCCTGCTTGTAGCGGCCGCGGCCGTGGTCGAGGGTGCCCAGGTTGTTCCAGGCCTCGGCGTAGTCCTTGCGCAGCTCGGTGGCGCGGCGATAGGCCGCGCGCGCGGCGTTGGCGTCGCCCATGCGCTGGTAGCACATGCCCAGCCGGTTGTGCAGCGAGGCGTCCTGGGGGCTCGTCGCGATGGCCTGCCGGTAGGCGGCCGCGGCCTCGGGCCAGGACTGGCGGGCCGCGTAGAGCGCCGCCTGCTGCACGACGTCGGGCGACGCGGCGGGGGCGGTCTTGCTGAGGTCGGCGGCGCTCGCCGCGCCGGCCAGCGCCAGCGTGGTGAGCAGCGCCAGGGTCGTCGTTCTCATCTCATCCTCCTCGTCTCTCGCACGTTGTTGCGCGCGCGAGGAGGACGGATACGGCGCGCTACCTGGTGGTGATCTCCTGGTAGCGCGGGTCCTTGACCACGTCCGCGAACGCGGGGTCGGACGCCACCTTCTCGAAGTCGTGGAACCCGGCTGCCTTCGCTTTCGCCAGGAAGTCGAGCGCAGCGTCCTTCTGCCCGTTCCGGGCGAGCAGCTTGGCGGTGAAGAAGTACTGGGTCGCGGCGTCGACGCCTTCCGCCGGGATCGACGGCCCCTGGCTCTCCAGGATCGTGGGGTCGAGCCGGAAGGCCTCCTGGTAGGCCTCGAACGCCTGCTGCACCCGCCCCTGGGCGAGGTAGACGGCGCCCAGGTTCTTCCAGGGCGTCGAGAGCGTCGGCTTGATCTCGATCGCCTTCTTGTACGCGCGCACCGCCTCCTTGTAGCGCTTGTGCTTCTGCTCCAGGCTGCCGATGTTGTTCCACACCTCGGCGTAGGCCGGCTTGAGCTCGAGCGCGCGGGCGTACTCGCGCCTGGCCATGGCGTCGTTGTTGAGCAGCTGGTAGCAGATGCCCAGCCGCTGGTGAACCGAGGCGTCGTTCGGTTGCAGCTCGAGCGCGGCGCGGTACTCGTCCGCCGCCTGCGCGTAGCGCTTGCGGACGGCGTGGAGGTCGGCGCGCCGGATCGCCTGTTGCGCCTCCAGCACGCGGTTGGCCGCCGAGTGCATCACCGCCGCCGCGATCGGCTGGCCCGACAGCTTGACCACGTCGAGGATCCGCTCGCCCGTGGTGGGGTTGGCCAGCAGCTCCAGCGTGAGCGCCTCGCCCTCGCCCAGCTGCTGCGGCGCGGGGAACTGCGGGCCGCCGCCCAGCGGCGCGGGCGCCGGGCAGCCCGGGCAGTCCGCGCGCTTCTTCAGCTCTCGCTCGACCGCGTCGCGGTCCAGCGCCTTGAAGGCCACCTTGAAGGGACGCGGGCCCTCGCGCCGCTCCACCTCCACGCGATAGCCGAAGTAGGCGCCGCTCTCGCGGTCCCACAGCACGCGGCTGACGCTGTTCGAGCGCGGCAGCGCCGCCTCGCCGATGGCGCCGGACGGGTGCTCGGCGCCGGTGCGCACCAGGGCAAAGCCGATGGAGGTGCCGTTCTCCAGCTTCGCCACCGCGGCCGCTTCCTGCGCCGCAGCCGGGGCGGCGGCCAGGGCCGCCGCCAGGGCCGCAGCCGCCGCCTTCCTCACTGCCGGATCTCCGGCGCCTGCACGACCGTCGCCGTCACCTCGCTCACCGGCTGGAAACCGGCCAGGCTGGTGCGGGTCACCACCGGCGGCCCGACCGGACGTGCCTGCGCCGCCTGCACCGGCCCGCCGGGGCCCGAGGCGCCGGCGGTGGGCGGCGGCGTGGCCGGCCGCAGCGCCAGCGCCACGGTCACCAGCAGCAGGATCAGCATCCCCACCGCGACCGGCAGCGGCACCCGCACGGAGGCGGTGAACAGCCGCGACCACCACGGCTCGGCCTGCCGCACCTGCCGGCGGTAGGCCGCGAGCACCCGCTGGTCGAGGCCGTCCGGCACCACCGGCGCGCTCCAGCGGGCGAGCAGCCGCTCGAGCTCGGGGTCCCGGTCCGCGTCCCTGTCCGTCATGATCTCGTCTCCCTTCCCACCACGCCTGCGGAGGGTTGCCCCCCGCCGGCCAGGAACGGCAGCAGCCGCCGGCGCAGGCGCTCGCGCGCCCGGTGCAGCCGCGACTTCACCGTCCCCACGTCCACCTCGCACACCGTCGCGATCTCCGCCAGGCTCATCTCCTGGTACTCGAACAGCACCACCGCCTCCCGCTGCAACGGGGGCAGCTCCTGCACCGCCTGCCGCACCGCCTCGGCCTCCTCCCCGTCGATCGCCGTCTGCAGCGGGTCGTCGGCAGCCGCCTTCGTCGCCGCCTCCGCGTCGATTGGCGGGTCGTCCGTCAGCGTCTCCTGCCCGCGCTTGCGCAGCTGCTTCAGCGCCAGGTGCCGCGCGATGGCGCACAGGTACGTCCGCAGCGACGCCCGTTCCGCCCGGAAGGCCTCGGGGCGGCGCAGGATCGACAGGAAGCACTCCTGCGTCACGTCCTCCGCCTGCTGCGGCTGTCCGAGCATCCGGCAGGCGAACCGGAAGACGGGCGTCCGGTGCCGCTCGTAGAGCAGCAGGAAGGCCGCTTCGTCGCCCCGGGCCGCCCGGAGGAGCAGCTCGGCTTCGGCCGCGCCGTCGGTCATGCGCTCACACCCGTGGCCGTCCAAGCCTATGTTCCCCGGCCGCCGCCGGAGGATACGCTGCGGTCGCGGCGCCGGCGCCACAGGGTGCCCGCGCCGTACAGCAGCACCAGCCAGGGCGCCCCGGCCACGGCCGAGAGCATCTGCGTGCGGCCGGCGGGGCTCAGCAAACCGCTGGCGCCGAAGGGGTTGTCGCCGACGAGGTAGGTCCAGGTGGCGGACGGTCCGCGCAGGCGCGGGTCGTCCCAGTCGACGCCCTTTTCGGTGATCGTGAGCCGTTCGAAGTCGACGACGGCTTCGTCCTCGATGCGCTGCTCGAGCATCGTGAAGCTCTCGCGGGCCTGCTGGTGGAACTCGGCGAGGGGGAAGCGGCCGGCGAAGGCCAGCAGCACCCCGTCCTCGCGCAGCTCGCGCAGCTCGGCGAGGTGGTCGCTCCAGCAGCGGTCGATCGCCACCAGCAGCAGCCGGCGCTCGATCTCGCCGAGCGTCGGCTCGCCGAGGGCCGGCCGCAGCGCCGCCCATCGCTCGGGGGCGCGCTCGGCGAGGAGCCCCGGCTCGCCGACGCGCTCGAGGAGCGCGCTGCGCCAGCGCTGGATGGCGCGACGCTGTCGCTCGACGATGTCGGAGTAGCCGAAGAGGGTGCGTCGCAACTGGAAGCCCTCGTCCTCGACGATGCGCTGGGCGCGGGCGATCTCGGCCTGCAGCAGCCGGCTGCGGACGGGAGCCTGCTGCCGCTGCGGCAGGTGCCGCGGCGTGATCAGCTGCTCGACGCCGTAACGGCGGATGAGGTCGTCCTCCAGGCTCACGAAGAAGACCGAGGAGCCCGGGTCGCCCTGCCGGCCGGCGCGGCCGCGCAGCTGCCGGTCGATGCGCAGGCTGGCCTGGCGGCTGGTGCCGATCACGTACAGCCCGCCGAGCGCCACCACGGCGTCGCGTCCCCCCTCGTCCGGCCCGCCCAGCCGGATGTCGGTGCCGCGGCCGGCCATGTTCGTGGAGATGGTGACCGCCCCCGCCGCGCCGGCGCGGGCCACGACCTCTGCCTCCGCCTCGTCGTTCTTGGCGTTGAGCACGACGCAGGGCACGCCGGCCCGCAGCAGCGCCAAGGCCAGCGCCTCCGACTCGGCCACGCTGGCCGTCCCCACCAGGATCGGCCGGCCCGGCGCATGGACCTCGCGGATCTCCTCGACCAGCGCCGCCTCCTTGGCCTCGCGGTGGGTGAAGACCAGGTCGGGCCGGTCCAGGCGGACGCAGGGCCGGTGCGTCGGGATCGCCACCGTGCGCAGGCCGTAGAAGGCCTGCAGCTCCTCGGCCGCGCTCTGCGCGGTGGCCGTCATGCCGGCGAGCCGCGGGTAGAGCGAGAGGAAGTGCTGCAGGGTGATCGAGCCCAGGATGCGGCCCTCGCGGCTGGGACGCAGGCCCTCCTTGGCCTCGACCGCCGCCTGCAGCCCGTCGGGCCAGTGGCGCTTGTCGGCCACCCGTCCCGTGGAGTCGTCCACCAGCTCCACCCGGCCGTCGCGGACGATGTAGTCGACGTCGCGGCGCAGCAGGTGCAGCGCGTGCAGCGCGTGGCGCAGCCCCGCGTGCAGGGCCAGGTTCGGCGCCGCGTGCAGGCTGCCGCAGGCCAGCGCAGCCTCGACCCGCAAAGCGCCTTCTTCGGTCAGGGCGATGTTGTGGGCGTGCTCGTCGGTGTCGAAGTCGCGGCCCGCCACCAGGGTGCGCACCAGGGCCGCCAGGCGCTCGGCAAAGGCGGTGGCGTCGCCGGCCTCGCCCGCGATCACCAGGGGGATGCGGGCCTCGTCGATCAGGATCGAGTCAGCCTCGTCGACCAGGGCGAAGTGGAACGCGCGCTGGACGCGCTCGCCCGGCTCCAGGCAGAGCCCGTCGCGCAGATGATCGAAGCCGGCCTCCTTGGCGGTGAGGTAGGTGACGTCGCTCGCGTAGGCGCGGCGGCGCTCGTCCGGGCTCATCTTCTCCTGCACGAAACCGACGCTCAGCCCCAGCCGCTCGTAGACCGGCCCCATCCAGGCGGCGTCGCGCCGCGCCAGGTAGTCGTTGAAGGTGAGGACGTGGACGCCGCGGCCGCAGAGCGCGTGCAGGAACGCCGGCGCCACCGCCGCCAGCGTCTTGCCCTCGCCGGTCGCCATCTCCACCACCCGTCCCTCGGCCAGCGCCAGGCCGGCGAGCAGCTGCTCGTCGAACGGCCGCTGTCCCAGAGCCCGGCGCGCCGCCTCCCGCGCCAGCGCGAACACCTCCGCGAGCTGCGGGGCCGACGGTGCCGCGGGCAGACGCGCGCGCAGCTCCCCCGCCCACCGAGGCAGGCCGGCGTCGGGAAGCGCGGCGAGCGTCGGCTCGAGCGCCGAGGCGGCGGCGAGCGCGTCGCGGTAGCGGGAGAGGTCGTGCTCGACCGGACGGCCCCGCAGCCGGTCGAGGAGGGCGCGCCACATGGGCGCGGGGATCTTAGCCCGGGGAGCGCAGGGGCGGGTGGCGCGGCAGGGTGACGGTGAAGGTGGTGCCTTCGCGGGAGGAGGTCATGACCACGATGTCGCCGCCGTGGGCGCGGGCGATCTCCCGGGCGATGTAGAGGCCGAGCCCCAGCCCCCCGCCCGGGCGCGCGTGACGCAGCCCGTCGCGCCCGGTCGCCTCGGCGATGCCCCGGAACGGCTCGAAGATGACGGGCAGCACCGCCGGCGAGATCGCACCGGCGTTGTGCACGGACAGGCTCACCCGGCCGGACCCCCGGCCGTCCAGCCGGATCGTGACCGGCTCGCCGGCGGCGCCGTGCTTGACCGCGTTCGTCAGCAGGTTCGCCAGCAGCTGCGCCAGCCGGTCGGGGTCGCAGTCGCCCTCCGGGTCGCCCTGCTCCTGGAACTCGAGCTGCGAGCCCGGCTCGGCGTTCTCCACCTCCGCGCACACCGCGCGCGCCAGCTCGCCGAGGTCGGTCGCCCGCAGGTTCAGCGGCAGGCCCTGGCCCTCGCGGACGCGGGTGTAGTCGAGCAGCTGGTCGATGAGGCGCTGCATGCGGTGCGTGGAGGAGAGGACGCGACCCGCCGGCCGCAGCGCGCGCTCGTCGCGGGAGGTGCGCAGGATCATCTCGGCCGAGAGCCGGGCCGCGGCCAGGGGCGTGCGCAGGTCGTGCCCCAGCACGCTCACCAGCGTCTCCCCGAAGCGGACGGAGCGTTCCAGGTCGGCGACCAGCCGCCGCGCCTTCTGCTCCCGGCGCCGCACGCGGACCGCCGAGCGCAGCCAGCTCGCCAGGGTCGGCGCGGCCGCTGGACGCGGCACCACCGTGACGTTCGCCTCCTCCACGAAGGCCTGGAGGTCCTTCCGCAACGCCTCGGCGGCCGCGGGTCCGCACAGCAGCAGCACCGGCAGGTCCGACCAGGGGCCCTGGGCACCCAGCCAGTCGGAGAGGGCCTTCACCGCCGCCTGGTCGAGCGCCTCTGCGGCCACGATCAGCGCCACCGCGGCCGTGCGCTCCAGTTCGCTGAGGGCCTCCGCGACCGCAGGACAGGGGCACGGCTGGTGGCCCTCGGCCGCAACCTGGCGGCAGAGCGCCTCGGCCTCGCCGGCTGCCGGCGCCACCAGGACGACGCGCTCCTCTGTCAAGGCGCTCTCAGCGGCCCGTGTGGGACGCGGCCGCCGTGGCCGCAACCGCGGGCCGTTCGGGCCGGACCTCGAGGAGCAGCGATCGCTCGAAGTGGGCGCCGAGGGTGGCCTTCTCCGCCGTGACCTGGCCCAGGTCGCGGCCGTTGACGTAGTCGGTGACCCGGTAGGCGCCGGGCGCGAGGCCCCGCAGCTGGAGGACGCCATCGAAGCTCCGGGCGAAGAAGGCGTAGAAGAGCACGCCGTCCTTGCGCACCACGTGGGCCTCGGGCCGGTCGAAGCCGATGTCGTAGAGGCCACCCAGGTACTCGCCGGCCGGCAGGCGCTTCTCCGCGTAGAGCCTCGTCCACTTCGCCCAGAGCTGCTCGCGCTCGGGCGTGAGCAGCAGCTTCGGCTGCTTCTTTCCCGACGCACCCGGCCACGCGAAGTTGGTGCCGATCACACCGCCCACCCCGAAGGTGGAGGCGAAGTCGGTGCCGCCCTCGCTCATCTCCACGTGGTCGCCGAAGTAGGCGACCCCGTCGCCGGCCAGCGCCTTGAGCGTCTTGCCCTTGAGCCTCACCTGCCAGGAGCTGCTGGGGTCGGAGGCGACCACCATGTTGAGATAGGGCAGGGTGAAGAAGGAGTAGGCGGTCCCGCAGGGGCAGATCTCCACCAGCGCCCCGGGCTTCGCGGCCTGCGCCGCGTCCCAGATGGCCTTGAAGAAGCCGGGCACGCCGGCCACCGCGTCCTCCGGTGTCGCGTGGGCGTGCTCGCGGTTGAAGCAGGGCGGCGCGCCGTTGAGGTGCTGGCCGTCGATCTTCAGGCCGTCGAAGCCCCAGTCGGCGAGCGCCTTGCGCGCGAAGGCGGCGGCGTCTTCGCGCACCGGTGGATGGGCGGGGCAGAGGTAGAAGGAGTCCCACCAGGAGATCTTGCGGGTGGAGCCGTCCTGGTTGCGCAGCAGCCAGGACGGGTGCTCGCGTTCGGTGCGGGAGCCGGGGTCGGCGGCGAGCGGCGCCCACCACAGCTGCGCCCGCAGCCCGGCCTGGTGGATGCGATCGACCAGCGCCCTCATGTCGGCGTCCCCGGCGGGGAACTTGCCGGGCACCGGCGTCCAGTCGCCCTCGGCCACCTGCCAGCCGTCGTCGAGCGTCGCCCAGCGGAAACCGAGCCGCTTCGCGACCGGCAGCGTCTCGAAAACCTGCTGCGGCGTGAACTCGCGGCCGTAGCCCCAGGCGCACCAGATCGGCTCGAACGCGGCCTCCGGGGCGCGCGGGACCACGAGGCCCTGGGCCCGCATCAGGCCGCTGTACGCGCGCAGCGTCTCGAACATGTCGCCGCGGTGCACCGCCACGAAGCTGCGGAGCGTCTGCAGGCTCTCGCCCGGCGCGAGCGCCGACTTCGTCTCGACCCGCAGCGCCAGCTCGACCTCCCCGCCGCCCCGACGGCGTACCGGCAGCGACACCAGCCGGGGGACGAGCTCCAGGTGCCCGATGGCCAGGCCGACGTCGCGTCGCCACACGTCCACGACGGGCGTGCCGCCGCCGTAGTCCGTGGCGTTCATCCCCAGGAAGTTGTCCCGGGAGAAGCCCGCAGGCACCGGCAGGACCCAGTCGGGCCGGCTCTCGTACGAGGCGCCCTGGTAGGACCAGAAGGCCGGCTCCGCCCCGCCGGGCGCCGGGCGGAAAGCGTAGCGATGGCTTGTGTAGCCGCGGACATCGACCGTCGTGCTGCCGTCGTTGGTGTAGACGACGCGCACCACCAGGAAGCGCGGCCGCTCCTGGTAGGCCGTCACCTCGACGCGCTTCGACAGGGTCCCGGCGCGGCCGACGATCGTGACCCGCCGGCCCTCGCCGAGCGCGTCCTTGACGGCGTCCTCCTGGTGCTCCAGGAGCGCGAACCCGACGGCGTCGCCGCCGGCGGTGAGCAGCGTCTCCGACTCGGAGAAGCCGCCGAGGACGGTCTCGCCGGCGAAGGTGGCGACGACGCGGCTGCGCATGCGCGCGTCGAACTCGAGCCGCACCCCGTCGCCGTCGACGCGCACGAGGGAGAGAAGCAGTGCCAGGGCGATCATCAGCCGCCTCCTCGCCCCGCGGGCCGGGGCTCGCGTCGCCCACCACCTGCCGCGGAACCGTGGCGACTGTACTCGCTCGAGAGGGCGGCGGGAAGGCCCCGGAGCGCCGGTCGCGAGCGCGCTACTGCGAACGCATCGCGCTCATCGCGTCGACGCGGGCCGCGCGCCGCGCCGGCCAGTAGCTAGCCAGCAGGCTGACCAGCAGCAGGAAGAGGGCCGCCCCGGCGAAGGTCGCGGGGTCCGCGGCGCTGACCCCGACCAGCATGCCGCCGACCGCTCGGGCGGCGGCGAGCGCCACCGCCATTCCCACCAGCACGCCCGGCACCGCCAGCAGCAGGCTCTCGCGCGTCACCATCCGCACCAGGTCCCAGGGGCCGGCGCCGAGCGCCATCCGCACCCCGAACTCCTGGACGCGCTGGCTGACCGCGCAGCTGATGACGCTGTAGAGCCCCGCCGTCGCCAGCAGCAGGCAGACGGCGCCGACCACGCTCAGGAGGCTGGCGGTGACCATGGGCACGTACAGGGAGTAGCCGATCGCGTCGCGCAGGCGCACGGAGTGGAAGACGGCGTCCTGGTTGAGCGCCAGCGCCTGGCGGCGCAGCTCCGGCACCACGAGCGTCGGGTCGCCCCTGGTCCTCACCAGGAACGCGAAGTTCAGGCCGGGGGCGAACTCCTGCCGGAAGGGCCGGTAAAAGTAGGGCTGCGGCCGCTCGGTCGGCGTGTCGTACTTGCCGTCCCTGACCAGCCCGACGATCGTCCCCGCCCCGCCGGCGACGGTTCGCCCGATGGGGCTCGCCCCGCCGAAGAAGCGCCGGGCGAAGGTCTGGTTGACGATCAGCACGGCGGGCGCCCCGGCCTCGTCGCGCTCGCTGAACTCGCGGCCCTCGACGAGCGGTATGCCCATGAACTGGAAGAACCCCGGGGGCACCGCGGCGCGGGGCAGCCGCATCCTCTCGTTCGGGGCGGGGACGTATCCGTCGACCGGGAGGTAGTCCTCCGGGCTCGAGGCGGGCGAGCTGAGCGGGACGAAATCGGTGTACGTCGCGCCGACGACGCCCGGGACCTGCTCCATCCGCTCGCGCAGGGTGCGGCAGAAGGCCCACTGCTCCTGGGCGCTGTAGCCGGCGTTCGAGAGGTAGAACTGGGCGACGAGCACGTTGCGGGCGTCGAAGCCAGGCTCGATGCGGTTGGCGTTGCGGAAGCTGCGCAGGAACAGCAGGGCGCCGATCACGGCTACCACCGCGAGGCCCACCTCGGCACCGACCAGCAGCTTCCGCAGCCGGTGTGAACGCGCGCCGCCGATGCCGCCACGTCCTCCCTCGTTCAGGGTGCGGCTGAGGTCGCCCCGCACCGAGACGAGCGCCGGCACCAGCCCCGAGGCGACCGTCGCCGCCAGCACCAGCAGCAGCGTGAAGCCGACCGTCCGGCCGCTCAGCCCGCCGCCGATGTCGATGGGGAAGTCCAGCGGGGGCAGCAGCCGGTCGAGCGACCTCCCCGTCCAGCACACCAGCAGCAGGCCGAGGGCTCCCCCGGCGGTGGCCAGCAGCAGCGTCTCGGTGAGCAGCTGCTGGACCAGCCGGCCGCGGCTCGCGCCGTGCGCCACCCGGATGGCCAGCTCCTTCTGCCGGGCGACCGCCCGCGAGAGCAGCAGGTTGGCGACGTTGGCGCAGACGATCAGCAGCAGCAGCGCGCTGACGGCGGCCAGGATGGCGAGCGGTCTCATCAGCATGCCCTGCGCGCCCAGCTGGCCGGCCCACACCGGCACCACCGTCGCCTCCACCCCCCGGTTCGTGTCCGGGTAGCTCGCCGCCAGCCTCCTGGCGACGGCGCTCGCCTCCGCGCGCGCCTGCTCGGTGGTGGCGCCGGGCGCCAGGCGGACGAGGACGGAGGTGAGGTCGCGGCACCCGCGGAAGCTCAGTGTCCCATCGCCCGTGCCCATCTCGCGGGCCATGGTGATCGGCATCCACACGTCGTAGGCGAAGCCGACCATGCTGCCGCGGAAGCGGGGCGGGGCGACGCCGACGATCGTCAGCAGGTGGCGGTTGAGGCGGACCGTCGTCCCCAGCACGCCCGGGTCGCCGCGGTAACGGCCCTGCCACAGGCGATGGCTGATCACGGCCACCGGGAAGGCGCCCGGCCGGTCGGCGCCTTCCTCGGGCAGGAAGGCGCGGCCCAGCACGGGCTTCACCCGCAGCACGTCGAAGTAGTTGGCGGAGACCAGCTCCGCCCAGGCGCGCTCGGCGTTGCCGTCGGCGCCGATGCTCAGCGGCGTCAGCCTGCCGACCGCCGTCTCTCCCACGCCCTTCAGCGCCTCGCGGTAGTCGCGGTAGTCGAGGTAGGAGGAGGCGCCGCTGGAGACGTTCGTCTGGACGAGAGCGAGCCCCCGCGTATCGGTGACGCCGGGGTAGGAGTGGAGCAGCACGCCGTCGATCCAGCTGAAGACGGTGGAGGCGACGGCGATGCCGAGGGCGAGGGTGAGCGCCGCCACCAGGGTGACCCCCGGGCTCGAGGCGAAGACCCTGAGCGCGATGCGCGCGTCGCGCAGGACGTTCTGCAGCAAGCTCCCCTCACGACTGGATACGCCGGCCGGCCGGTCGCAGTTCCGTCTCACCACCTCGAAGGGGGCGAGCCGCCGCGATCGACCGTCAGCTCGTAGCTGCCGGCCCCGCCGTCTTCCGTCTTCACCACGATCGTGAAGACGTTGCGACCCGGCTGGAGCGACGCCTCGTACGCGGCGCCCGTCCGGACCGGCGCGCCGTTGACGGTGACGGTGGCGGTCTCGCGCGCGAGGGCGACCGCGGTGATCGTCCCCTTCGCCACCTCCGGACCGACCACGGCGGAGTAGAAGAAGCGGAACGGGCGGAACATGGGGTCGAGCCGGGCGGTGCCGACCGACAGGCTGCGCAGCGCGCCCTTCGTCGCGCGGATGTTGTTCAGGTCGTGGACCAGCGTTGCGCGGCCGACGGTCGCCGAGAAGCCGAGCGTCGCCTGGCCACCCACGGTGCGCCGGTACGGCGTGCTGGCGATGGTGCCGTCCACCAGCCCCTTCGCGCAGGCGAGCAGCTGCCGCACGTACTCGACCGCGAGCGGGGTGCGGCACTCGCCCGTGTGGCCGCCGAGGACGGCGAGGCTCCGGCCGCCGATGCGGTCGAGGAGGTGCTGGAGCGAGCCGACGTAGTCCTCGACCGACATGGGCGAGAAGGCGAGCCAGGCGTCGCCGGTGCCGACCGCATCGCCGGTGTAGAGGTTCCTCTCGTACAGGTAGACGAGGGACCCGAAGGTGTGGCCGGGGACGCCGATCACCTCGACGGCTCCCCCGCCGAGCGGGATGCGGTCGCCGTCGGCCAGGTGCTGGATCTTCCCGGCATCGGCCTTCAGCACGCGCGCCACGGCGGCGGCGTCCTCCTCGTGGACGTAGACCTTGCGCAGCTGCGCCGCGCCCACGAAGCCCGACAGCCCCGAGATGTGATCGAAGTGGTCGTGGGTGATCGCGACCTCGATGGGCAGGTCTCGGTTCCTCAGCACGCGCTGGCGGACGAAGTCGTACAGGCTCCCGGTGCCCATGCCGGTGTCGATCAGGAGGGCCTTGTCGGCCCGCTCGATCACGTAGATGGTGCCGAGGTAGTAGTCCCAGACCTGCTGCACGCCGCCGCCGAGGTCGCGCACGGTGTAGAGGGAGCTCGGCGCGACGGCGCCTCGCTGCGTGCGGGCGAGGCTCTGGTCGAACAGCCAGTTGTAGATGACCTCGTAGTGGTGGAACGCCGGCCGCCAGGCCTCGTGCGCGGGCACGACCGAGCCCATGCCCCAGATCTGCGCGATCCCGGCGACCGAGGTGTCGCCGGCGGAGGTCAGCGCCGCGATGGCGTTCTGCGCGCCCCTCACCGGCGACACCGGGTCGTCCCAGGAATGGACCGGCAGCACCGGCGTGTTGCGGGCTGCCGCGAACGCCGCCTTGTCGGCGAGGAACGCGTCCGCGTTGCCGGCGATCGGCATCGCCGCCGCGAACAGGCCCGGGTTCCGGAGCAGCATCGTCCAGGCGCCCGTGCCGCCCGCCGAGAAGCCGACGAGGTAGAGCCGGTCGGGATCGACGTCCGGGTGCTTCGCCACGAACTGCTTCAGCAGCCCGAGGGTGTCGCCGTAGACAGGGTCGCTGCTCCAGTCGGCCCCGCGCGGGGCCTGCGGGGCGAGGACGTACGTCGGGTTCTTCGCCTGGTGGTCGGGCTCGACCCAGATGGTCGCGCCCTCGGACGACGTGAGCTGCGCCCGGTTGTCGATCCCGGCGGCCTCTTCGCCGTGGAGGAAGAGGATGAGCGGCCGCTTCGCGGCCCCGGTCTTCGCCGGGTCCGGCTCGAAGCAGCGGTACGGCAGCGTCGTGCCGCGCCCCGAGCGATAGACCGCCGACCTGAACAGCGGCGCCGCCGGCGCCGGCGAGACGGCCGCAGCGAGCAGCGAAAGCGTCGCGGCCATCCGGGGAACGGTTCTCGTCATGGCCATCTCAGTCCTCTCTCGTCGTGCCGAGGCGGTTCGCGTCAGTGCTGCCGCGGCCGGTAGAAGTCGGCGCCCGCCCAGGCGGGTGGGGCAGCCGTGAAGAGCGCGTCGCCGCGGCGGTAGCTGGAGGCGTCGTTCGGGTCGCCCTGGCCGACGTACCTGGCCAGGGCCGGATAGGCGTAGACGGGCCGCGCGCGGCCCGCGGGTCCCGGCGAGCGGGCGAGGATCGCGGCCGGCGCCGAGCCCTTCTCGACCCAGTCCATGACCGGCGTGAGCAGGTCGACGAGGCTCGGCCCCTCGCCACCGCCGCAGTGGTAGACGCCGGGCAGGAGGTAGAGGCGCTCGAACGCGGCGGCCCGCTCCTTCCCCATCGTCCGCTCCACGGCCTCGTGGTACGCGATGGTGTTGATCGGCGAGATGTGCGGGTCGGCCCAGCCGTGCCACAGGACGAGCCTGCCGCCACGCCCGGCGAAGGCGGTCAGGTCGGGATCGGTGGCGTCGAACAGCGGGTGGTGAGGCCGCAGGCGGTCGAAGGTCGCCGTGTCGAAGCGCACGTCCCTCAGGCCGAAGTCCGGCGGGGGGTTGGTCTCGAAGATCAGGTTCCGGAGGGCGTCGAGCGCGATCCGCTCGCTGAAGATCGGCGCGCCCGCCGAGCTGGGGACGAACACGCCGGCCCACGCCAGCTCCGAGCCGGGCTGGGGTCCGCCGACGGTCAGGCGCTGGCCGGTGACCGCGTCGCGCGGGCCGTCGTAGAGCCGGCGCACGGCCTCGACCTCGGCCGCGGTGAGGCAGCCGGCCGTGTCCGCGGCCGTCGCCGGGCACAGGAGCCGGCTGGGCTCGAAGGGACAGGCGCGCGGGTCGGCGATCAGCCCGTCGACCTGGCCGTCGAGGGCGTCGCACTGGTCGACGACGGCCCGGTGCAGGAGCGGCAGGCGCGCAGCGGCGAGGATCGCCCTGCCGTCCGGGCCCGTGTTCGAGCGGGCCTGCCAGGCGTGGTACAGGCCGTTCTGCACCTGGAAGTTCAGGGCCGGCGCGCCGGCGACGATGCCGTCGAAGTCGGCCGGGTAGCGCTGGGCCTCGACCAGCGCCTCGCGCCCGCCGTCGGAGCAGCCGCTGAAGTACGATCGCTCCGCGTCGCGACCGTAGAACGCGCGGATCAGCTTCTTGGCGGCGACCGCGGTGAGGTGCACGCCGCGGTGGGCGAAGTCCTCGCGCTTCTGAGGGTCCCGCCCGAACTCGCCGCCCCTGCCCTGGTGGCCCATGTCGGTCGCGGCGACGGCGAAGCCGCCCGCGGCGAGCGGCGCGCAGCCTTCGGCCGCGCCGACCCGCAGCGACGCCTGGCCGCAGAGGCCGCCGCAGCCGGCCTGGAGGTAGCGGCCGGTCCAGGTCGACAGCGGCAGCTGCACCTGGAAGCCGATCGCCGGCGCCAGCGTGCCCTCGACCGCGCACACGGCGACGCCGTGGTCCTCGGCCCGCGTCGCCCTCGTCACGCGACTGCCCGTGCCACCCACGTCGGCCAGCTCGACGCCGAGCAGGTCGGCGCAGGCGCGGGTCTGGGCGCGGGCGCCGACGGCGGCGAGCGACAGGGCCAGGGCGCTCGCGGTGCGCAGGGCCGTGTCGAGCGCGCTCATCGAGGGGTGCCGGCGGGCAGCGGGGCCTGGAACAGGCGCGAGCAGAGGTCCTTCAGGCTGAGCCGCCAGAACCGCCACTCGTGGCCGTAGCCCGGCTTCTCCAGGAGCGTGTACCTGACGCCCTTCTCGTCCAGCAGCTTCTTGAGCGCCGCGTGGGTGGTGATCAGTCCGTCTTCGAGGCCCATCGAGAGGTAGAAGAGACGGAGCCGCGGGTTGGCGCTCGCGTCGAGCTTCGGGTGCAGCTCCGAGAACTTCACTGGATCGATCGAGCGGCTGACGTCCGGGCCGCGGAGGCTCGCCGCGTTGGCCGGCGGGGTGATGCTGACCGCGACGCCGGGAAGCAGGGGGAAGCCGCCGCTGAAGGCGGCGATCCAGGCGAACTGGTCGAGGTTGTTGAAGCCGGCGTAGAGCGCCTGCGCACCCCCCATCGACAGCCCGGCGATCGCCCGCCCCTCGCGATCGGCCCGGGTGCGGTAGGTGGCGTCGACGAACGGCACCACGTCCTGCACCAGGCTCTCGGGGAACCTCAGGATGGCGGCGGTCAGGGCGGAAGCGCCGGCCGGCGGCGGCGCGGCGCCGCGGGGGTCGGGCGGCGGCAGCAGGTCGCGCGACGCCGCCTGCGCGGCGTTGCCGTTCGTCATCACGACGATCATCGGCTTCGCCCGGCCCTGGGCGATCAGGTTGTCGAGGATCTGCGGCGCGCGCCCGAGCGTCGTCCAGGCGTCCTCGTCCCCGCCGCCGCCGTGGAGCAGGTAGAGGACGGGGTAGCGCTCCCGCCCGGCTTCGTAGCCCGGAGGCGTGTAGACGTACATCCGCCGGCGCGCGCCGAGCGTGGGAGACGGATACCAGACCTGGGCCAGCGTCCCGTGGGGGACGTCGTTGGTCTCGTAGTCGGCCGACGCCGCGCCGGGCACGCGGAGCTGGCTGGCGAAGCGCACGCCGTCGCGGGCTGTGAGCACGTTGCGCGGGTCGAGGGTCCGCGCGCCGTCCACCAGGAACCAGTAGCCGTAGAAGTCGGGCTGGAGCGGGCCGATCGTGACCGACCACACGCCCTCCTGGTCGCGGAGCATCGCCTGGCCGGCTCCGATCGGCCAGTCGCCGGCGAGGCTCACCGCGCGCGCGTCGGGGGCCGCCAGGCGGAAGGTGACCCGGCCGTCGGAGAGCACCTCCGGCGAGACCGGGCCCGGCGGTGCTCCGGCGGGACCCGGCGCCTGCGCGAGGGCAGCGCCCGCGCACGCCAACCAGACCGCGACGGCGCGTCCCAGGTGCCTCATCCCGTCCCTCCCTAGAGAAGCCCGCTGCGGCCTTCAGGCCGCCTCGGGGCGCCCCTGCGATGATCTCACCAGGGATGGAGCATCCGCACCGCCAGGTCGAGCGGAACGCGGTAAGCTCTCGACTCCATGAAGCCCTCACGCGTGGCCCCGCTCGTTTCCCTCGCCGTCGCCCTGTCCGCCGGCCCGGCTCCCGCGGCGGAGAAGGCGCCGCCCTATCCCCCGCACACGATTCCCGGCTCCGAGCTGCGCGTGCTGCCGATCAACGCCGCCGGCCGCCACTATCAGCTGTCGGTCGGCCTGCCGGCCAGCTACGGGAAGGAGACCGGCCGGCGGTACCCGGTGGTCTACGTGACCGACGGCTACTGGGACTTCCAGAAGCTCGACGCGATCCGCGGCGCGCTCGTCTTCGACAAGGTGGCGCCCGAGTTCATCATCGTCGGGCTCGGCTACGCGGGCGAGAACCTGGACTACGGCAGGCTGCGGGCCTGGGAGCTGTCACCGGTTCCGCTCGGCGACGGGCCGGACACGGGACACGCGGCGGATTTCCTGGCGACGCTCGAGACCCGGATCATCCCCTTCGTGGAGCGCGAGTACCGGGCGGACCCGGCGCACCGCGTCCTCGCCGGCGCGTCGCTGGGCGGGCTGTTCACGCTCTACGCGATGTACTCCAGGCCCGATCTGTTCTCGGCGTGGGTGGCGGTGACGCCGGCGGTGGCGGTGAACGACGGCTGGCTCCTGGGATGCGAGGAGAAGTTCGCGCAGGCCGGCGGAGAACTCAAGGGCCGCCTGTTCGCGTCCATGGGCGAGAACGAGAACCCCGGCTTCCTCTCGGCCATCCTCCGCTACAACGCGCGGGTCGCCTCCCGGAAGTACCCGCACCTCGCGTACCAGTTCCGCATCATCGACGGCGAACGGCACGCCGGCATGCAGCTGGAGTCGTACACCCGCGGTCTGCGCTTCGTCCTCGCGCCGTTGGCGCCGGAGCAGGGCCCGGGCACCTTCCCCTGAGATCGCCGGGCGTGCGCCACCCGGGACCAGGTTGGGACATTTCGGGGACAGTGGAGAGCCCCGAGGCCGACCCCCGTCAGTTCGCAGGCTCGCGTGGAAGGACCCTGACCGTGGCGGAGCGCGCGCGGTGGCCGATGATTGGGCCGAGGTACGGGCTGCCGCCGTACTTGGCGCGGTAGGCGTCGTCGATCCGGTCGTTGATAGGCCCATCGACTGTCTCGAAGGAGACCTCCTTCGTCATGCCGGCCGCGATGATCCGGCCCGCCCGCTGGCGCACCGCAGCCCTGTACCAGCTTGAGCCTTTCCCGTTGTACGCACGCACGTAGAGTGCACCGTCAACCGCGACAGACCAGATCCACGTTGGTGTGCCGTGTGTCGCGCCGTCCTCCCGGAGCGGCGCGATGTGCAGGTCATCCGCCTCGGCGATCCGGCGCAGCTCGTCCTTCGACCATCCGCCCACCGTGCGACCTCCTTGCGGGGTCATCGCTTCGCTCCGCTCAACGGCCGCTCATCCGTTCGAGGTGCTCGGGGTACCGGGCCCCCTGGATCGTGATCTTCGAGGCGGCGCTCTCGATGTCGCGGAGGTCGTCCGCCGTCAGGTCGACATCGGCCGCGCCGACGTTCTCCTCGAGCCGGTGCGCCTTCGTCGTACCCGGGATCGGGACGATCCATGGCTTCCGCGCCAGCAGCCAGGCGAGGGCGATCTGGGCTGGCGTCGCCTGCTTGCGTTGGGCGATCGTCTCGATCAGGTCGACCAGGGCTCGATTCGCCTTTCGGTTCTCCGCGTCGAAACGCGGCACGACGCTGCGGAAGTCGGAGGGCGCGAACGTCGTCTTCTCGTCGATCGCGCCGGTCAGGAAGCCCTTGCCGAGCGGGCTGAAGGGAACGAAGCCGATGCCCAGCTCCTCGAGGGTCGGCAGCACCTCCTTCTCGGGCTCGCGGTACCAGAGCGAATACTCGCTCTGGACGGCAGTCACCGGCTGGACGGCATGAGCGCGGCGGATGGTCTTCGCCCCGGCTTCCGAGAGCCCAAAGTGCTTCACCTTGCCCTGCTGGATGAGCTCCTTCACGGCACCCGCCACGTCCTCGATCGGGACCTCAGGATCCACGCGGTGCTGGTAGTAGAGGTCGATCGCCTCGATCCCGAGGCGCCGGAGCGAGCCTTCGGCCGCCTTCTTGATGTGCTCGGGTCGGCTGTCGAGGCGGCTCCACCGCGCTTCACCCTCGTGGGCTGGAGCCCAGCCGAACTTGGTCGCAATCACGATCCGGCCTCGGAATGGAGCCAGGGCCTCTCCAAGTAGTTCTTCATTCGCGAGCGGACCGTAGACCTCAGCCGTGTCGAAGAACGTCACGCCGCGGTCCACGGCCTTCTGCAGGAGAGCGAGCATCGCCTTGCGGTCCGGGGTCGGGAAGTAGGACCAGCTCATTCCCATGCAGCCGAGCCCGAGGGCCGAGACTTCGAGGCGGTTGCTTCCAAGTGCGCGTTTCTTCATCGGTAGTCACCCGTTTCGTTCAGTACTGCTCCCAGGCCACCCGCCAGTGTTCGTCGGGGTTCGACGACTTCACGGTCATTTGCCTGCCGGACATCTCGAACACGCGCACCAGGTCCTTGCCGATGAGGCTCCGGACGAATGCGCCCTCGACGTGGTAGGTGAAGGTATGGGCGTCCGCGCTGACCTCGTAGCTCCCGAAGGAGGCCTCGTAGCCGCCCTGGGCGTATTGAACGGGTCCGGCGGGCGTCCCCGCCTGCGGGCTTCGGTACATCACCTGGACCGACATGTGGCCGTCGCGCGTGTAGACGAGCATTCCGCTGCAGTCCGCCCTGTGGACCTTGCCGTCGGCACCCTCTTCTTCGAGCCGGACGAGCCGCCAGGCCCCGATGAAGCGGTCCCGCACGTCTTCGTTGACGGCGCGATCCCGGGTGGCCGCCGTCGAGTTTGTGAGCACGGCCATGGCGAGCAGCAAGGACGCCGTTCCCGTCGACACCAGTCTCCTCATGCTCACCTCCTCGTGCCTCCGGTTCCGGGAACGTCTCCTGGACGGAGCAGCGTCTTGATCGCGCGTCGTTCGCCGTAGAGGACCGCTCCGTGCATGGTGCTCCCTCGCGCCTCAGATGAACATCGTGTAGCTCACGGCGAAGACGAGCGCGTCCCAGGCCCGCGGCGTGATGGTCGGACCGTAGAGGTAGCTCAGGCCGATACTCAGGTACTGTCCTGGGTGGACGCGCAGCGAGTAGCTGCCGGTCAACGAGGCGGAGTGGCGCCAGACCGTCTGGCCGGCGGCGGCGAGCGTGTCCGTCAGGTACTGGCTGTGGTGCGTGTACGAAGCCACGAGCGAAGCCATGTCGCTTGGCCGGCGACGGAACGGCGCCTTCTGATAGAGCCGAAGCTCGTAGTAGCGGTCGTAGGCATTGAACCGTGAGTCGGCCATCATGGCCGTTCCGCCCAGGTAGAGGCCGCGCTCAGGATGAAGCGCATCGGGCTGGCGCAGTTGATGGTCCACGAGAGCGAAGGCGGCGGTGTTGCCTGACTCCTTCTTCCCGGTGTCCAGGGACGCGTAGGCGGTGCTGTTGTACATGCAGCCCGCGCGGAGCCACGTCTCGCGACCGGCTGCGCTCGCCGCACGCCAGTAGCCTGCCTCTCCCAGCGAGAGCAGCTGGTCACCCTTCGGGTCGAAGCGCAGGCCGGAGCGGTTGCGGGCGACCTCGGTCGGGCCGCCCCTTGGGTCCAGGCTACGCTGCTCGACGACCTTGAAGTAGGTGTGGCGCGGGCCACGAAGGCGTACGTTGAGGGAGGGCGCGGTCATCGGAAAGTAGGACAGGCCGAGCTCGTAGGGCAGGACGGCGTAGACACCTTGCGCTCCGGTGGCGGTCGAGCCACCGACGGTCAGGCCGATCACCTCGAGGTTGTTCCCGATGTATCCCGCCTTGACCTCGACGAGTGCGTCGGCGAAGGACTTGTAGAGGTAGAGGCCGTAGATCTGAGTGGACGACGGGCCGGCCGGCTTCCAGCTCACCCAGTTCCAGACCCCGCACACGTAGAGCTGGGCGTGCTCGAGATGAAGCTGCCGAAGGTCCCACGTCAGCGTCCAGTTGGTCATCAGGCCCGCGAACTCGCGTTCGCCTACGTACTTCTGCTGGTCGGCCGGCACGGGAGCCTGAAGGGCATTCTGCGAGTACGAGCCCTGCAGAATGCCCCGCAGGGCGATTCCCCCGCGCAACGGTGCTTGCCGGAAAGCGGAGTCGATGTCGATGGGGCTCTCGACGAACGGAGGCATGGCGGTCTCGGCGCCGACGAGGTTGAGATCCTCAATCGAGCGCTGCTGTACTTGCGGCTGTTCCTCGGCGCCCAACGCGTCCTGAGCGCGTGCCACCGCGCCGGAGACCACCAATGCCAGGGGGAGGAGCAAGTGGCGCCATTCACCCGACACAACTCGCACGACGGTTCCTCCTCTACTCGGCGCCCTGGCCGGACGGGACCACCCCAACTCTGGAGAGGCCGCAGCCCGCCGTCACGATCAGCGTCTGACCGAGTGGATGCGTACGCCACGCCGTGCGCGCGCAGGGCTGGCCGCCACGAACAGTGGGTCGACACGCACGGCACCCGTGAAGTACGCCTCGGGTCCCTTCGCGGATGGCTGGAAACCGTTCCGCCTGATCTCCCATTGGGCCTCCCTGAGCTCGACTACAAGGTAGCGACGTCGGCACGTGTCGGGTAGATGGGAGAAACGGGATGGGCTAGTGAGGTGATCTCACCAATCCCGGGTGAGGACTTCGTCGCAGGCGGCCGGGGGCCGGATCATCGCCCCGGTGCTCGGGCGCACGCTGCTCTTCCACGATCTCTGAAGGTCGGCCGTTCGGACGCTCATCCGCGCGGGCGTCGACGAGACGACGGCGATGAAGGTCTCCGGCCACAGAACCCGCTCGATGCTGATCCGCTACAACATCGTCACGAAGCGCGAGACGGCCGACGCGCTGCTCCGCGCCGACGCCTATCTCTCGACGCAGCCGACGAGAGTCGAGAACGAAAAGGGACAGTTGAGGGACATTTGGAAGAGCGGCGGCGGGAAGTCGTCGACCACTCGGGCCCGGGATGGCTCCTCAGGTAGGATTCGAACCTACAACCCTCCGGTTAACAGCCGGATGCTCTACCCTTGAGCTACTGAGGATCGGGCCGTCCTCGACTGCAAACTCGGATTCTAGGTTTCGGCCCCCCGGGTGTCAACGAACGGGCGGGCGGGGCAAGCGCGCTCGCTGTCGAGGTGCGCCATCTGGGCCGGCTGGAGAGGGCTCAGGCCGTCTTGGTCAGCTCCTGCAGGACCAGCTTGGCGACGCCCTTCAGGGTCTCGAAGACGCCGATGCCCTTGGAGGCGACCGCCTCGAACACCGGCTCGCCCTTCTTGCGCAGCTGACGCACCATCTCCTCGACCGGCGCCACCCCCGGCAGGTCGCGCTTGTTGAGCTGCAGCACGTAGGGGATGGTCATCAGCTCGTAGCCCTGCGCCTTGAGGTTCGTCTGCAGGTTCTCGATCGACTCGACGTTGGCGTCCATGCGCTCGAGCTGGCTGTCGGCCACGAAGATGACGCCGTCCACGCCCTTCAGGATCAGCTTGCGGCTGGCATCGTAGAAGACCTGGCCGGGGACCGTGTAGAGGTGGAAGCGGGTCTTGAAGCCGCGCACGGTGCCGAGCTCGAGCGGCAGGAAGTCGAAGAACAGGGTGCGGTCGGTCTCGGTCGCCAGCGAGATCAGCTTGCCCTTGGCGTTGGGGTTGGTCTTGTCGTAGATCCACTGCAGGTTGGTCGTCTTCCCGCACAGCCCCGGCCCGTAGTAGACGATCTTGCAGTTGATCTCGCGGGAGGCGTAGTTGATGAACGTCATCTTGGCGCGGGCTACTCGCTGAAGAGGCTGTCGATGTCTTCGTCGGTGATCTCGGCGAAGGGGCTCTCGAAGGCGGCGCCGGCGGCGGCGCGCTCCTTCTCCACTTTCGCCACGATGCGGGCGAAGACCTCGTTGAGCTCGCCCGACGCCTTCTTCACCCTCAGCCGGACCAGGCCGAGCGAGCTGCGCTCGTCGAAGATCACGACCAGGATCACCCGCTGCGCCACGATGGAGATGTGGATGTTGTCGCGCTCGCCCTCGTGGAAGAGGATCGAGAACTCCTTCTCGCCGATGAGGCGCGCCAGCCCGTCGGTGGCCGCCACGTTGCCGGCGGTGAGGGAGGCGAGCGAGGTGGTGTCGAGGTTCTCGATCTCGCCCTGGGCGGCGATCTGCTGGCCGTTCTTGTCGACCAGGAACACGACCTTGGCGTTGGCGTCGATGCGGAGCTTCGAGATGATCTTCTTGATCTCGGAGAACTCCTCCTCGTACATCACGATGTCGGGCGCCGCCATCTCGTGTTCCTCCTCTCGCAGGGGCCTCGGGCCACGGCGGGCTCCGGGGCGGACAACTCCCCCGCAAGAACGGGCATAACTGTAGCCCGCGGGTCAAGGGAAATCAAAGCTGCCGCGGGGGTTAGTACTCGCGCCGGCCCTCCAGGGCCTTCGACATCGTCACCTCGTCCGCCCACTCCAGATCGGAGCCCACGGGCACGCCCATGGCGATGCGGGTGACCCGCACCCCGAGCGGCTTCAGCAGCCGGGCGAGGTAGACGGCGGTGGCCTCGCCCTCCACGGTCGGGCTGGTGGCGAGGATCACCTCCTCGACCCCGCCGTGGCGGACGCGCTCGAGCAGGCCCTGGATGCGCAGCTCGTCGGGCCCGATGCCGGACAGCGGCGAGAGCGCGCCGTGCAGCACGTGGTAGCGGCCGCGGAAGTCGCGCGTCTTCTCGATCGCCACCACGTCGTGGGGCTCCTCCACCACGCAGATGGTGCGCTCGGCGCGCGAGGGGTCCTGGCAGATCGCGCAGACCTCCTGGTCGGTGACGGCGTGGCAGACGGAGCAGGTGCGGATGCCGTCGAGCAGGGTGCCGATCGCCTGGGAGAGCCGGGCGGCGTCGTCCTTCGAGCCGCGCAGCAGGTGGAAGGCGATCCTTTGGGCCGACTTGGGCCCGATGCCGGGCAGCTTGCGCAGCTCGTCGATCAGCTTGGCGACCGGCGCCGGGTAGTCCATCGAGGCGTCAGAACAGCCCGGGTATCTTCATCCCCCCGGTAAGGCCGCCGACCTTCTCCTGGATCGCCTGCTCGACCTTGCGGCCGGCCTCGTTGATGGCGGCCACGATCAGGTCCTGCAGCATCGGAACGTCGTCGCGGCTCACCACCTCGGGATCGATGGTGAGGCTGCGCAGCTGCTTCTGGCCGTCCATCTCGACCTTGACCACACCGCCGCCCGAGGTCGCCTCGATCACCAGGGCCGCGATCTCGGCCTGGATCTTCTCCTGCGCCTGCTGCAGCTGCTTCATCAGCTTCCGCGGGTCACCGAACGGGTTCACGGGTCCTCCCTGTCTGGCTTCGTCTCCCTCACGTCCATCAGCCGGGCGCCGAAGAGGTCCAGCGCCTCTCGCACTGCGGGCTCGCGCTCCGCGTCCTCCCGCAGCTGCTCCCGCCGCGCCTCCGCCGGGCTGGGCGGGGCCGGCTCCTCCGCGCCAACCGTCCCGCCGGCGACCAGCCGCAGGGCGAGCCGGCGCCCGGCGGCCCGGCGGGCGAGCGCGCGGTAGTCGTCCGCGTGCAGGCTCGCCATCCCCACGAAATCGGGCGCGATCTCGAGAACCAGGGTGTCGCCTTCGAGGCGCGCCACAGCGGAGAGAAGCGGCCCGGTCAGCGTGAACGGCGCCTGGCGTCGCATCTCGGCCAGGAGGGTGCCGGCCTCGTCGCCGGGCGCGGGAGCGGCCGGCGCCGCCGCAGGCGCCGGCGACGGCGTGGCGGCGGCAGCGGGCTGCGGCCGGCTGGCCCCGCGGTGGGCGGACGGCGCCGGGAACGCCGCCCCTCCCGCCAGCCGCTCCACTCGGCCCACCAGCTCGGCGAAGGGCAGCAGCCGTCGCATCTGCACCAGCTTGAGCAGCGCCAGGTCCAGCGTCACCCTGGGGTCGCTGCTCTGTCGCAGCTCGACCTCCAGCCGGGTCAGCAGGTCCAGCGAGCGCAGCAGGTCTTCCTCGGAGAGGGCGGCGGCCGTCTCGCGCAGCGTCCCCATCTCCTCGGGCAGGACGGAGGCGAGCAGCGGGCCCTCCGCCGGGGCCAGCTTCACCACCATCACCTCCCGCAGGTACAGCAGCAGCTCGCGGACGAAGTTGCGGTAGTCCGCGCCGTAGTCCGCCAGGGTCTCCACCAGCTCCAGCATGCCGACGCTGTCGCTCGCCACCAGGGCGCGCGCGGCGCGGTGCAGGAGCTGCCGGTCCACCAGCCCCAGCAGCCCCGCCACGTCGTCGTCCTTCACCTCCTGCCCGGTGAAAGCCAGCACCTGGTCGAACAGCGACAGCGCGTCGCGGACGCTGCCCTCGGCCGCGCGGGCGATGAGCGCCAGCGAGGCGTCCTGGACCCGGATGCCCTCGGCCTCGGCGATCGTGCGCAGGTGCGCCTGCAGCTCCCGCGCCGGGATCATGCGGAAGTCGTACTGCTGGCAGCGGGAGAGGATCGTCTCCGGGATCTTGTGGTACTCGGTGGTGGCGAAGATGAACTTGACCCGCGGAGGAGGCTCCTCCAGCGTCTTCAGCAGCGCGTTGAAGGCGCCCGCCGAGAGCATGTGGACCTCGTCGATGATCCAGATCTTGAAGCGGTCGCGGGCGGGGTTGTAGCGCGCGCTCTCGCGCAGCTCCCGGATCTGGTCGACCGAGTTGTTGGAGGCGCCGTCGATCTCCTGGACGTCGAGGCTCTTGCCGTCGGCGATCTCGCGGCAGCTGGCGCAGGCCACGCCCCGCTCCTCCTCGGTGCGGGTCGAGCAGGGGCTCGCCGTGGGGCCGTCGGCCCTCGCGCAGTTGAGCGCCTTCGCGAGGATGCGGGCCGTCGTGGTCTTGCCGACCCCGCGGGCGCCGGAAAGGAGGAAGGCGTGGCCGACCTTCCCCCGCTCGAGCGCGTTGCGCAGCGTGCGGGTGACGGTGGCCTGGCCGACCACCTCGTCGAAGGAGGTGGGCCGGTACTTGAGGGCGAGGACCTTGTAGCTCAAGGGCGTGGCTCGGGAGCAGGCCGGGAGGGCCGGCCCCACGTGAACCCCGGTTGGCCTGCGGCACACGCGAGGCTCGCCTAACCGTTGCTCCCTTCCGGGCCTGGCGGGGTTCGACGACTCGCGTTGCGCAGGGCCGGGGCCCACGTGCGACCGGCCCGCAGGAGGCTAGCCTAATTCATTCCGGCGCTCGGGGGAAGGCAGCGGCAGGCGGGGCCGGATAGACTGTGCGGATGCGCAAGGATCAGGCGGCGGCCGCCGGGCGGCTCCCGGCGCCCGGACCTGACGCCGAGGAGCTGCGCCGGGCCCGCGAGGTGCTCGAGGCGGTGGTCGCGGACCGCTCGCTGCTCGCGCAGCTCAGCGACGAGGAGCGCACGCGGCTGCTGGTCGCCGCCGGCCGCACCGTCCACCCGGACCTCGCCCAGAAGCGTCGCCTGGTGCGGGCGCTGCGAGGGGCGAAGCGCCGGCAGCTCCTGGCCCAGGACCGGGCCGCCCTGGCCGGGACCGGGATCCGCGGGGCGCGCGAGGCGCCGGTGTTCGTGCCGCCGCCCCGGCTGCTCGAGGCGGACACGGCCGCGCGCAAGCAGCCGCTCCTGCACACGCCGCGCACCTGCTACGTCTGCAAGGCCGAGTACCGCGAGCTGCACGCCTTCTACGACGCGCTCTGCCCGCCCTGCGCCGAGCTCAACTACCAGAAGCGGTTCCAGGCCGCGGACCTGCGCGGGCGGGTGGCCCTGGTCACCGGGGCCCGCGTGAAGATCGGCTACCAGGCGGCGCTCAAGCTGCTGCGTGCCGGCGCCACCGTGATCGCGACCACCCGTTTCCCGCACGACGCCGCGCGGCGCTATGCCGGCGAGCCGGACTTCGCCGAGTGGCGCCAGAGGCTCCACGTGCACGGGCTCGACCTGCGCCACGCGCCGAGCGTCGAGATCTTCTGCAGCCTGGTCGACCGCGCGCACGCCCGGCTCGACCTGCTGGTGAACAACGCCTGCCAGACCGTGCGCCGTCCGCCCGGCTTCTACGAGCACCTGCTGTCCTTCGAGGAGCAGCCGATCGAGGCGCTGCCCGGGCCGCTGCAGCCGCTGCTGCAGGCGCACCACGACTTCACCGGGCGGCTCGAGGGCCTCACGCCGGCGGCGCCGGCGGCGGACGACGGCGGCGGCCTGGTAGCCTGGCGCGGCGGCGGCGCCGGGCTGGGGCTCCGCCACTCGGCACGCCTGTCGCAGGTCCGCTTCTCCTTCGACGAGGCGGCGCGCCGCGCCGACCTCTTCCCGGACGGGGCCCGCGACGCCGACCAGCAGCAGGTGGACCTGCGCGCGGTCAACTCCTGGCGCCTGGCGCTCGCCGACGTGCCGACGCCGGAGATGATCGAGGTGCAGCTGGTGAACGCGGTGGCGCCCTTCGTCCTGTGCAGCCGGCTGAAGCCGCTGATGCTGCGCACGCCGGGACGGGAGAAGCACATCGTCAACGTCTCGGCCATGGAGGGCGTCTTCTCGCGCGGCACCAAGACGGACCGCCACCCGCACACCAACATGGCGAAGGCGTCCCTCAACATGCTGACGCTCACCTCGGCGCGCGACTACGTCAAGGACGGCATCCACCTGAACGCCGTCGACACCGGCTGGATCACCGACGAGGACCCGTTCCTGCACGCGGTGCGCAAGCGCGAGGAGCTCGGCTTCCAGCCGCCCCTCGACGTCGTCGACGGCGCGGCCCGCGTGCTCGACCCGTTCTTCTCCGGCCTCAACAGCGGCGAGCACGTCTTCGGCCGCTTCCTCAAGGACTACCAGCCCTCGAGCTGGTAGCGGCCGCCGGCCTACGGCTTGCCGCGGCCGTTCGCCGCGTGGTTGGCCGGGATCACGGAGATGGTCCCGTCCACCTCCATCACCGCCAGGCGGCAGTCCTCGACCGACGGGCAGCCGTTCTCGCGCAGCGCCTGCATCAGGTCGTGGTGCGTCAGGTTCTCTGCCTGCAGGCCCTCCTCCACCACCCGGCCGCGGCTGACCAGGACCCGCGCGTGGCCGCGCAGCAGGCGCTCGAAGCCGCGGTTGTTCCGGGCCAGCTTGCCGAGGCCCCAGTTGACGAGCAGCAGCACCGCGGCCGCGGTGAGCCCGCCGACGAGGGAGGTGTCGGGCCCCACCATCGCGTTCTGGACAGCGTTCGCGATCAACAGGACCAGGGCGAAGTCGAACGGCGCCAGCTGCCCGACCTCACGCTTCCCGGTGAGGCGGAAGCCGACCATGATGAACGCGTAGACCACGACCGTCCGCAGGACGATCAGCGCCGCCTGCGCCGGGGTCGTCAGAAGCTCGCCCATTCCTGTCCCCTCCGCCGTGATTCTGCCTCGCTCCGCGCCCGAGCGGGGCACTTTGACGGAGACCGCCCATCCGTCCTAAGGTTCCTGGTACCCCTCCGCCGCACGACATGATGCCCATGGTGAAAAGGCGACCGACACGGCGCCCGTTCCGGGTGCTCGACCTCGCCTGCGGAGCGGGGCTGGTGCGGGTGGCGGTCGCACGGCGGGTGGAGGCGCGTCCGATCCACTACACGGGCATCGACCGCAACCGGGTCCGGCTGGACAAGGTGGACTCGCTCCTCAAGGCGGAGCAGCGGAGACGGGCGGGCGCCGCGGGAGCACCGCCCGACCTCGCCACCGTCGAGCCCGAGATCCAGGCCCGGCTCACCGAGCGGTACGTCCAGACCGAGCTGGACCTCAACCGGCCCGACACCCTGGCCGCACAGCTCGCCGCGCTGCTCGGCCGCGAGCGCTTCGACGAGGTCCACGTCCACCTGCTGCACCCCGGGACCCACGGCTGGCAGCCAGCGGGACCCCAGGTGCTACGGACGCTGGGCCGCTATCTGCGCCCCGGCGGGCGGCTCTACCACCTCTTCCAGCACTCGAGCCCGTTCTTCGACTTCAAGCCGGAGTTCCTCGCTCCCTCCCGCGAGGGACGCTGCCCCGCCCCGGGCAGCCGCGAGGACGTCCTCGGACGCGACCAGGCGCGCTTCCTCGAGGGTGCCGCCCGGGCAGGACTCGTGCTCGACAAGTGCGGCCACCGCTGGCGGCGGTGGCGGAGCGTCGGCCAGCCGCCGCTGCCTTCCGCCGAGACCGAGAAGTGGGTCACCCGCCGGTTTGCCGGCAGCGAACCGGAGCCTCGGGTGGCGGAGGCGTACCACCGCGCCGCCGAGCAGTACTCGGGGTACTCGAAGTTCGCCAGCCACTTCGTGATCCTCCGGAGGCCGCTCAAGAGGAGCGGGCGCCCCCGGGCGGCACCCGCGCCCGTCTGACGACCGTCGATCCCGCCAGGGGGCCTCGGCGCGCTACTTCACCGCAGCACTGAAGATGCGGAGATAGTTCCCGCCACCGATTCTCCCGATCTCCTCCTCGGTAAAGCCTGCCTTCAACATCGCATCCACCGCCACCGGCCAGAAGCCGGCCTTCTCGTCGGCCCACGCCTCGTTCGTCCGCTCGCCAATTCGTGCACGCCGAGCACGTGGAGGAGGACCAGCGAACCGCGGGGTCGGAGGTGTGAGCTTCGTATCGGTGCCGATGCAGACATGATCGACGCCGATCACGTCGACAAGAGCTCGGATGTTCTTCGCGTACTCCAGCGGCGTATCGGCGAGGTGCGTCCAGACACCAACCGCTCCACCGGCATCCGCCACCATCCTGGCCTGTTCCTTGGTGATGAGCCGGGGACGCATCATCTGCGCCATGCTCGGGTCGTTTCCAAGCCGAGTGTCGAGGCCGGTGTGCGAGATCACGACTGGCTTGCTCGTCACCCTGAGCGCCATCTGCGTCGTTTGCGAATCCGCGTGCGCCAGGTCTACGAGGATGCCGAGGCGATTGCACTCCTTGATGACGGAGGCTCCGAACGCAGTCAGACCTCCGAACTTCGGCGGATTGGTGTACACGTCACCCAGGGGGACGGAGGCGTCGCTGTCATGGAGCAATCCCAGGTGGCGCAGTCCGTGCCGGTAGGCCTCCTCGACCCGCTCGACGCGCCCTTCCAGGAAGTGACCGCCTTCCACGGCCTGGATGACGGCCGGCTGACCCTGTTCATGAGCGGCGCGAACATCCTCCGCCGACAAGGAGCGCTTCATGCCGTCGCGTTCCAGTTGACGGCTCATCGAGACCAACCCCGTCCTGAAGCGGTCGTAGGCATCGCCCGGCTGGTAGTCCGTCGCGAAGGTCATGCAGATGGCGGACAGTCCGGATCGCCTGAGCTCGCTCCTGAGCTCGATATCGGGCCCCGGCATTTCGCCAGCGGTCAGCGGGACATCGACGTGATTGTGGGTATCGATCCCGATCGTATTCGCGACGATCCGTGCCGTGCGCGGATCGACTGCGTCTTCCGCCCACCCGAGACGCGAGCGGAGGCAGACCGAACTCCCTGCAGCCAGAAGCGCGGACGAAAGGAATCTTCGTCGTGTGAACTGCGGCAGAGAACCCGAAGGTGGCGGAGAGAGAGGGATTCGAACCCTCGGTAGTGGGGTTGCCACTACACGTGATTTCCAGTCACGCCGATTCAACCACTCTCGCATCTCTCCGCGGAGCGCGCCGTGGTGGCGCGTCGGTCAGGATACAACGAGCGCCGGAGGCGTTCCACGTGGCGGTTGAGCCGGACCGGGGCGGGGAGGATACTCCGCCCCACGGAGGTCGCCATGCAGAGGGTCCGGGTGCGGCGGCTGGCGGGCGCGGTGGCCATCACGCTCGCCGGCTTGGTCCTGTTCCTGACGACGCCGCTCCGAGCCGCGCCACCGGACGCCGGCACCGCCCCGGAGCCGGCGGTCCTGCTGCGGCCGCAGCGCGTGTTCGACGCCAACGGCGAGCAGATCCACGAGGGCTGGGTGGTGCTGGTGAAGGGCCGCGACATCGCCGCGGCGGGACCGGCGGCGCAGGTGGCGCCGCCCGCGGACACCCGCACCATCGACCTCCCTGGGATGACGCTCCTGCCCGGCCTCATCGACGCGCACTCGCACGTCTTCCTGCACCCCTACAACGAGACCCCGTGGAACGACCAGGTGCTGAAGGAGCCGCTGGCCTACCGCACCATCGCCGCCACCCTCCACTGCGAGCGCACGCTGATGGCAGGCTTCACCGCCCTGCGCGACCTCGGCACCGAAGGCGCCGGTTACGCCGATCTCTCCGTCAAGAAGGCGATCGACGAGGGACGGATCCCCGGCCCCCGGCTGCAGGTGGCGACCCGGGCGATCGTGGCCACGGCCAGCTACGGGCCCGGGCCGCTCGGCTTCGCGCCCGACTTCGTCCCGCCCAAGGGCGCCCAGGAGGTGACCGGCGTCGACGAGATGGTGAAGGCCGTGCGCGAGCAGGTCGGCCACGGCGCCGACTGGGTGAAGGTGTACGCGGACTACCGGCGCGGGCCGGGCGGGACGGCCGTGCCGACGCTGTCCCTCGAGGAGCTGAAGGCCGCGGTCGAGGAGGCGCGCAGCGCCGGCCGTCCGGTGGCCGCCCACGCCGCCACCGCCGAGGGCATGCGCCGGGCCACGCTCGCGGGCGTGCAGACGATCGAGCACGGCTACGGCGGCACCGAGGAGGTCTTCCGTCTGATGGCGGAGCACAAGGTGGCCCTCTTCCCCACCCTCGCCGCCGAGGAGGCCTACCAGGAGTACTTCCAGGGCTACCAGCGGGGGACGCCACCGACGCCCGAGATGCAGGCCGTGGTGAACGCGGTGAAGACCGCGCTCAGGGCGGGTGTCGTCGTCGGCTGTGGCAGCGACGTCGGCGTGTTCGCGCACGGGGAGAACCACCGCGAGGTCGAGTGGCTGGTCCGCTCCGGCATGACGCCCGCCCAGGCGCTGCTCGCCGCCACCGCCGTCAACGCGAGGGTGATCGGCCTGGCTGACCGCATCGGCCGCATCCAGCCGGGGCTGCGGGCCGACCTGGTGGCGGTGGCAGGCGATCCGACCCGCGACATCGCGACGCTGGCCAGGGTCTCCTTCGTCATGAAGGACGGCCGCGTCTACCGGCAGCCCTGACGCCGGGGCGCCTCATTCTCGATAGGATGCGATCGCTATGAACACCCACGGCTGGCCGGTCACCACCGTTCTCGCGGCGTTCGGCGCCGTCTGCCTCCCGCTCACCGCCCACGCCCAGGAGCCCACCTACCTGGAGGCGCGCATCTACGTGACCGCGCCCTCTCCGCAGGAGCTGCTGGTCGACCAGGGCTTCAGGGCCTTCGAGCCGCTGGAGCAGCCGGACGAGAACTACCCGACGATCATGATCGACCCCGGCCGCAGCTTCCAGACGATCGAGGGCTTCGGCGGCGCCTTCACCGACGCCGCGGCCGACGTGTTCG
>Ga0335069_10001003_pt1 | contig 45428 bp, 42 predicted proteins | sample Lox_Sample_11_FD_206714 | JGI IMG/M metagenome (GOLD analysis project Ga0335069, IMG submission 206714) | Soil microbial communities from Loxahatchee National Wildlife Refuge, Florida, United States - Lox_Sample_1.1 | ecosystem: Environmental > Terrestrial > Soil > Wetlands | place: USA...
GTAAAATACAGTCAGTGAGCGCCGCTGTCAATGCGCGGGCGACACGGGCCGATTTGGGATAATGCCGCCGTGGCAACGCGCGCCCTGTTCCCGACGCTCGTGTACGCGGCCGCGCTTGACCGGCGCGGCAGCGCCGCACTCAATGAGCGCCTGTTGCGCGAGATTCGCCAGTTGCGCATCGACGATGCGGCCGGCCGACGCTGGTCGGACAAGAACTATCCGGGCGGCTACACCTCGTACGGCTCCGCGTGCCGCATGCACCGGATGTCGCCGACCTTCGCGGCGCTCGAGCGCAAGCTCGCGCGCCACGTGCGCATCTTCGCCGGTCGGCTCGGGTTCGATCTCACCGGCCGCGCGCTGTCGATGACCGACTGCTGGGTCAACGTAATGCCGTTTCGCGTCGTGCACGGCCTGCACCTGCATCCGCTGTCGACGATCAGCGGCACCTACTACGTGCAGACGCCGCGCGGCTCGCCCGGCATCAAGTTCGAGGATCCGCGACTCGACCGGATGATGGCCGCGCCGCCACGCCGCGGTGACGGTGCGTGGGTCGTGCTGCCGGCGGAGGCCGGCCGGGTCGTGCTGTTCGAGAGTTGGCTGCGGCACGAAGTGCCGCCCAATCCGCTGCGCAGCGAGCGCGTCAGCGTCAGTTTCAACTACAGCTGGTTCTAGGCGCCATCGAGCTCCGCGAGCAGGCGGCGCAACAGTTCACGGGCGCCGCCCGCACGGCAGCGCGCGTAGTTCGTGCCGGCCCACAGCGACTGGTACTCGCCGTCGTCGCGCTCGAGCGCGGCCTTGCGCAGGCCGGTCGTCAGCGTGTTCTGCAGCGGGAACGGCAGCACCGGCGCATTCGCCATGCGCTCGGTGAAGGCGTTGCGGATGCCGCGGGCGCAGCGCCCGGAAAACGCCCGCGTGAGCACCGTCCCGCGCGCCTGCTCCTCAAGCAGGAAGCGGCGATGCGCCGCGCTCGCGCCGCTCTCGGTCGTCGCGAGAAACGCCGTGCCGAGCTGGGCGGCCTCGGCGCCGGACGCGAGGACGGAGGCGATGTCGGCTCCACTCATCAGCCCGCCGGCGGCGACGAGCGGCAGCTCCGTGACCCGTCGCAGGCTCGTGAGCAGCTCGCGGACCGGCAGCCACTCGCCGGGCTCACCGGCGGCGAACACGCCGCAGTGGCCGCCCGCCTCGGCGCCCTGCGCGACGATGAAGTCGGCACCGGCGGCCGTGATCGTGCGTGCCTCGGCTGCCCGGGTGGCCGTGACGCCCACCGAAATGCCGAGCGAATGCGCCCGCTCGATGACGCCCGCGGGCGGCAGGCCAAAGTGAAACGTCAGCACTTCCGGACGCAGTCGCCAGACCGGTTCGAGCTGCGCGGCAAGGTCGGGGAAGTAGGGCGGCACGGGCAGCTGTGGCGCCGCAGCGCCAGGGAGCGCGGCGATCGCAGCGACGGCGCGTTCGCCCTCGTCGAGCGACGGTGGAACGACGTCGCGGAAGACGAAGAAATTCGCGTTGAGCACGCCGCGCGTCAGCGCGCGCGCTGCGCCGAGGTCGGCGGCGATCCGCTCGGGTGTCGAGTAAGCGAAGCCGAAGCTCCCGAGACCTCCGCCGTTGGCGACGGCGGCCGCGAGTGCCGGCGTGTTCGGACCGCCGGCCATCGGGGCGAGCACGATGGGGCAGGCGAGGGCGGGGAAGCTCACGGCTGGGCGACTCCGTTCCCTGGACAGCCGCCGAACTATACCGCTGACCTTCGGCGGATGGGCGGATCGGACTCGCGGGCTAGCCGATCCCTGCGCAGCGCCGCGACGTGGACGGTGCTGGCTGCCGCGCGAAGATCTCCGGCGCCGGCACGGGCGAGACGCCGGTAGCTCTCGAGTGCGAGCTGCCACGCTGCGCACGCATCATGGTACTCGTCGCGCACAAAGGAGGCGGTCGGATCTCGGGCGATCATGCGAAGTCCCGGATGAGATGTCCGCGCGGAGCGTAACCGTCGTGCGATGAACCTATGAAGTCACGCCGCCCCGGATCGCTTGAATTTTTCGTGACCGTGACGGGCGTCGGCGTTCATTGGGGACCGCGCAGGCGCCTGGCCTCCGCCTCGAGCCCTTCCCAGCGCTCGAGCTTCTCCATGAGGAGCCGCTCGATCTGTGCGACGCGCTCACCATCCGTGGCGATCTGCTTGGGCGGCGTGTGGCGGTACTCCGGTCCGGCCATGCGGGCGGTAAGCGCGCGCTGCTCGGCCTCGAGCGCCTCGATCTCGGCCGGCAGCGCGTCGAGTTCGCGCTGCTGCATGTACGAGAGGCGCGTGCGCGTGCGAGGCGCCGCCGCGACCGGCAGAGCGCCAGGCGCTTTCATTGCCGGCGGGGCCGGCCGCTGCGCGAGCCAGTCGCTGTAGCCGCCGACGTACTCGTGCCAGCGCCCGGATCCGAGCGGCGCGACGGTCTGCGTCACGACATTGTCGACGAATGCACGGTCGTGGCTGACGAGCAGCACGGTGCCGGAAAAGTCCTGGGTCGCCTGCTCGAGGAGTTCCAGCGACTCGATGTCCAGATCGTTGGTTGGCTCGTCGAGCACCATCACGTTGGCCGGACGGGAAAACAGCCGCGCGAGCAGCAGGCGGTTGCGCTCGCCGCCCGACAGTGCCCGCACCGGGCTCCCGGCGCGCTGCGGGGAGAACAGGAAGTCGGCGAGATAGCTCGTCACGTGCCGCCGCTCGCCGCCGACCTCGACCCAGTCGGACGCGGGGCTCAGGGTTTCGGCGACGCTGCGGTCGGGATCGAGCTGCTCTCGCAGCTGGTCGTAGTACGCGACCTGGACGTTCGTCCCGAGGCGAACCGTGCCGGAATCGGGTTCGAGCTCGCCGAGAATCAGCTTGAGCAACGTGGACTTGCCGGCGCCATTGGGGCCGAGGATGCCGATGCGGTCACCGCGCATGACGGTCAGTGACAGGTCCTCGACGATCGTGCGAGCGCCGAAGCGGCGCGTCACGTGCTTGAGCTCGGCGACGAGCTTTCCCGACCGTTCACGCGCATCGATCGTCAGCCGCAGGTTCCCCAGTCGCTCGCGGCGTGCGGCCCGAGCAACCCGCAGCGCCTCGAGGCGCCGCACGCGCCCCTCGTTGCGCGTGCGCCGCGCCTCGATGCCGCGCCGGATCCACGCCTCCTCCTGCGCCCAGAACTTGTCGAACTTGCGGTTCGCCACCGTCTCGGCAGCGAGCTCGGCGCCCTTGCGGGTCGTGTAGGCCGAGAAATTGCCCGGATACGACCGCAGCAACCCCCGGTCGAGTTCGACGATCCGTGTCGCGACCCGGTCCAGGAAGTACCGATCGTGCGTGACGAAGACCGACGCGGGTCCCGCGAGCAGCAACTCCTCAAGCAGCGCGATGCCGTCGACGTCGAGGTGGTTCGTCGGCTCATCAAGCAGCAAGAGCTCCGGTTCGAGCGCAAACGCAAGCGCAAGCGCCGCGCGTTTGCGTTCGCCGCCCGACGCGCGCTCGGGCGCCAGTGACGTGGCGACACCGAGACGGTCCAGAAACTCGCCGAGTCGCGCCTCGGTGCGCCAGCGGGACCGATCGTCGTCGAGCGCCTCGAGCTGCCCGCGCAGGCGCAGGCTCTCGTGCAGCGTTGCAGCGCGCGGCAGCTCGGGCTCCTGCTCGACGAGGGCAACCCGGAGTCCCGCCTTGCACTGCAGCTCCCCGTCGTCGAGTGCCACGCGCCGGGCGAGCACGCCGAGCAGCGACGACTTGCCGCTGCCGTTACGGCCGATCAGGCCGATGCGCTCGTCCTCGGAGACGCCGAGCGCGGCGCGGTCGAGCAGCGGCGTGAGGCCGAAGGCAAGCTGGCCCTCGATCAGGCTCGCAAGCATCATGGGTCGCGGCGACGCGCAGTTCGGGGTGCGGGCGTCAGGGCGCCATCGCCGCGCCGCTGTGCCGGTAGACGACGCCGCCCTTCATGACGAAGATCACGCGGCCGAACGCCTTCGGGTCCGCGATCGGGTCGCCGTCGAGCGCCACGAGGTCCCCAAAGCGGCCCGGCTGGACCGATCCGATGCGGTCCTGGGCACCGAGCAGCTCCGCCGCCTCGTGCGTCGCGCTCAGTATCGCCCGCGCCGGGCTCAGGCCGTTTGCGATCAGCAGCGAGAACTCGAGCGCATGATCGCCTTCGCCGATGTCCGTGCCGTAGGCGATGCGAACTCCCGATTTCACCGCGAGCGGCAGGTTGCGCTTCGGCAGCGGGTCGTTGTCGAGTTCCTTCTGCGCCGTTCCGGGCGCCAGCAAGTCGGGCCGGTCGCGCGCCGTCGCGTAGTAGATCTCGTAGACTGTCAGCGTCGGCACTAGGAACGTGCCGTGCGACTTCATCAGCGCGAAGCTCTCGGCCGTGGCGAACGAACCGTGCTCGATCGAGTCGACGCCTGCGCGCACCGCGTTCTCGATAGCGGCGGCCGGGTAGACGTGCGCGGCGACCTTCATTCCGAGCGCATGGGCGGTCTCGACGGCGGCACGCATCTCGTCGTCCGTCATCAGCTGCTGGCGCGGATCGTCGCCAGTCGATGCGATGCCTCCCGAAGGCATCAGCTTGATGAGATCGGCGCCGCGGCGCTTGTGCTCTCGCACCCGCAACCGTGCGTCAGCGGCGGAGTCGACCCGCCCGTAGTCCCACGTCGGGTGTGCGAGCGCCGCGTCAAGGCCGCTGCGCGGATCGCCGTGACCGGCGGTAGGGCCGAGCGGCTCAAGTGACACCCACAGCCGGGGCCCCGGCACCTTGCCGCCATCGATCGCGCGCTTCAGCGCGACCGTCTCGTCGCCGCCGCCGACATCGCGCGCCGCCGTGAACCCCTGCTGGAGCAGCTCGCGCGCGAAACGCGCGGCGTCGAAGGCGCGATCGAGCGCCGAGTGGGACAGCCAGTCCTCGGTCGCGTTCACGCGGCTCGGCAGCTTCTGCCCGATGTGCACGTGGCTGTCGATGAATCCGGGCAGCACCGTTGCGCGGCGTAGATCGATGACCTCGGCGCCACCCGGCGTCACGTAACCCGCTTCGACACCGACGATTCGCTCATCGCGGATCACGATCGATACGCTGTGTCGCGGCGTCTCGGTCGTGCCGTCGAACAGCGTCCCGGCGTGGACGACCGTATCGCGGGCCTCGGCCGGCGCGCCGAGGCCGCCCAGCACGAGCAGCAAAATCCCAAGCCAGCGGTTCACGTCGGCCTCCCAGACAACGAGTGCGGACAAGCGGCCGCGCGAGGCCACGCTAGCACGCCGCGCCGCCGAGCGTCAGCGGGCCGGGAAGCGGCGCGTCTCGCCGACTTCGAGCACCTGGAACCGTGCCGGCGCCACGCTATGGCGCTGGAGCGCCGCCGCGAGCTCGCGCACCGGTTCGTCGATGGCTTCGTCGGTCAATTGAAAGCAGCCGAAGTGAGTCGCGATGCTCACGGCCGCCCCGAGGTCGAGATGCGCCCGGACGGCATCGTCCGGATCCATGTGTTGCTCCTGCATGAACCAGCGCGGGGCGTAGGCGCCGATCGGCAACAGCGCGAGATCAACGGTACCGCGGCGCCGGCCGATGTCGCGAAAATGCGTGCCGTAGCCCGTGTCTCCCGCGAAATAAAGCTGGCGCGATCCGCGCTGCAGAACGAAGCCACCCCACAGTGTGCGATTGCGGCCGCGCAAGCCGCGCCCCGACCAGTGCTGCGCGGGTGTGAACGTGATCCGGGCGTCTTGCACGCGCGTGTCCTGCCACCAGTCGAGCTCGACGACGTCGTCGACGCCATGTTCGCGCAGGAACGCCGCGTTGCCGAGGCCGGTAACGATCGACGGGGCGTGCGCTGCCGCGAGGCGCCGCAGCGTCGCGAGATCCAGGTGGTCGTAGTGGTTGTGACTCAGCAGCACAAGGTCAATTGGCGGCAGTGCCTCGAATGCGAGGCCGGGCGCACGGACCCGCCGCGGGCCGACGGAACGGAACGGACTCACACGCTCGGAGTAGACGGGATCCGTCAGAACGTTGAGACCCTGGAACTGGACGAGGAACGTGATGTGGTTGACGAACGTCAGCGCCACCTCGCCGGGCCCGAGCGCCGCTGGCAACGACGGCACCGCGAGGTTGTCCACCCAGGACGGCCACGGCGCCGGCCGGCGCGTGCGCTGCCAGCGCCAGAAGTCCGCGAACGACTTGCCCGCTCCGCCGGTCGGATTGCGAAACACTTCGCCATCGAAATGGTCCGTCGGCGGTCCCTGGTGGCCGGGCCCGCCGAGCATCGAGCGGCGCGCGCCATAGAGACCCGAGAAGAGCTCGGCGAACGGGCGCAGCGTGCGGATCATCGGGAGTTTGCCAGCGCGTAGCTGGTGCGCAGCAGCGGCCGCATCCGCCGCCAGTCGATGGCGTCGAGCCGCACGCAGAGCGCCTTGTGACGCGGATCGTAGGGTGCGGTGAACCAACCCCGCGTTGCGAGCAGCCGCACGCGATCGGCCGGAGTCACGTACAGCCACAGGCAGCTGGAACCGGCGTAATGGTCGAGCACTGCGAACGCGCGCCCCCGAACGCGCAGTGCCGGGTGACCGAACGAGGCGCGCTCCTCGACATCTCCAAAGCGCGCGCACTGCCGTCGCAACCGCTCGAGGGCGACGCCGATCGCATTGGCTGCGCCGGGCGGCACTGGGCGCCTGGAGCGCAGTGAGCGTTTCTTCGATGCGCCGGTCATGCGCGCGACCTCACGCTGTCGGCTGGCGGCCGAAGTGCTCGAGCGGCACGCTGACCGTCTTGACGGCTCTGTGCAAGGCGATCGGGACGGGCCGGGCTCGGTCACAGCCAAGATGGGTTGCCCCCAGGGTCACGCCCGACACGGTCCCGACGAACACGCCGCTAGTCCTGGGCGCCGGCGCCGACCGCTACCCAGGCGAGATCTGAGTGAGAGACGGAGTCGAGCTTGAACGCCTTGGCGGCTGCGGTCATGCGCGTCAGCGCCTCGCCGATCGGCATCGCCGGCTTTGTTTCGCCCGCCTTCTGCTTGTGGAAGCGCACCGGATTGATGCGCGCGACGACGTAGTTGCGCAGGTACGGCGACTTGAAACCGCGCTCCTGAAGGCTTGCGATGATCCGCTTGACCTCCGTGTCGATCGCCTGCAGCCGGTTGGCGTAGCCTTCGCGCTCGCGCAGCGTCACGGCCAGCGTGCGCTCGCCGAACCGGTCCACCTTGCGCAGCATCGAGCTGTAGGCGCCGCCCGCGAAGCGCGGCGTCGATTCGTAGATGATTCCCAGCGTCAGCAGCTCGGCGGCCTCGAACTCGTTGCGATAGTCGATCTCGCGCGCGCGCGGCTCGCGCTTCGCGAGCGCCCGAGCCATCCGGATCACCTCGAGACTGCGGTCCTTCAGGTTGTGTGCCTTCTCGGTGTTCAGCGCTAGGATCCGGTAGGCGAGCGCCTCGTCCGGCGAGATGAGCGCCGTGATCTGCTTCAGGCCGAGCACCTTCGCAGCCGCGAGGCGGTGGCGGCCGTTCGGCGTCCAGAATCTCCCGTCGTGCCCCTGGACTACGATCAGCGGATCCAGAAACGCCTTCGCCTCGTCGATCTTTGCGGCGAGCCTCTTGGTGTGGGTCGGAGACAGGTCGCGCTGGAACGGCGTCGGCTGTACGGCAGCGAGCGGCAGGGTCGCGAGCACGAGCGCGCGGCCGCCGAGCGGGTCACGATAGGCGCCAAGCGGGGCACCTCCGGCCGCGGTGACTACGGCGACCAGCGGTGCCACGTCCGCGTGCGTCAGCTCGAGCGCGATGTCGGCGGCCGAGAGCCCGCGCTGCGTCTTCGCAGGCGTCAGCCGTCGCCGCGCGCTCGTTGACGTGCGCTTCGATGTGCCGCGCGTCGTGGCGGACTTCGTCGATTTCCTGCGCGTCGCCATGATCATCTCCCGTCGCGTTTGGTGTCATGCGCGTCCGTCGAGTGCCCGCCCCGCAACGGTCACGGCAGCCGCACCGACTGATACGCGACGAGCGCCCAATGGTCGGCGCGCCAGACATACGTCGCTGTGTAGCGCAACACCAACGACAGCGTTCGCTCCGGCGTTTCGACCTCCGCAACGGCCCTGGCCGTCACGATGCCGGCGCACCCGTAGAGTCGTGCCGCGGTCTCGTCGGCTGCGAGCTTGCGGTAGCGCATCTTGCCTCCAAGCAGCGCCTGCAGGAGCTCTTGCTTGCCCTGGACGCGCCCGTCGCTGTGCCCGTAGCTGAGGTCGTCGGCCAACAGCCGCTCGAGTGCCACAGCGTCGCCGGCGACCATTGCCTGCGCGCGCGCGGCGTCGGCCGCGAGCAACGTGCGATCGTCCGACGAAGGCTCGGCGGCAATAGCGGCTGCGGCGAGAAATACCAGGGGCAGGGCCCAGCGACAGCAGGTAGCCACGGGGGGTCTCCTCTGGGGCCTCGGCCCGCGATCGTCCATGGACTGCCGCGCCTACGATAGATCCCGCGGCCGGCCCTGACAACGGCGTGGCGCGCCGCGAGAGCCAAGGTTTCGACGCCGTCCCGTGCGCGTTACTATCACCGCATGGGTGCCGACCACGACGAAGAAGCCAGCGAGCTCGGTGAGATGGACGTGCGCGTGCGCGCGCTCGAGAGCGTGCTTGTGGCCAAGGGCTACGTCGATCCTGCTGCGCTCGACGTCCTGATCGATACCTACCAGACGCGGGTCGGGCCGCGAAACGGCGCCCGTGTCGTCGCGCGCGCGTGGGTCGACGAGGCGTTTCGCGCCCGGCTGCTCAAGGATGCAACAGCCGCGATCGCCTCGCTCGGGTTCCACGGACGGCAGGGCGAGCACATGGTGGCCGTCGAGAATACGGCCGGCCGCCACAACGTCGTCGTCTGTACGCTCTGCAGTTGCTATCCGTGGCCGGTGCTCGGCCTGCCGCCGGTCTGGTACAAGAGCGCGCCGTACCGTGCGCGCGTCGTTCGCGAACCGCGCGCCGTGCTCGCCGAGTTCGGTGTGACCCTTCCGGCCTCGACGGAGATCCGGGTCTGGGATTCGACTGCGGAGGTACGCTACCTCGTCATTCCGCAGCGTCCGCCGGGCAGCGACGCGCTGAGTGAGTCTGAGCTCGCCGAGCTCGTGACGCGCGACTCGATGATCGGCACTGGACTCGCGCGCGCGCCGGGTGGGAGATGAGTTACGTAAGCCATGCCGATCTCGGTGGCCGGCAGCTTCGTGAGCCGGTCGCGCCAGGCTCGGAGCTTCCCGGTCCCTTCCACGCGCACTGGGAGGAACGGGTCCACGCCCTCACGCTCGCAATGGGCGCGACCGGCATGTGGAACCTCGACATGGCGCGCGCCGCGCGCGAGACCCTGCCTGAATATGATTCGCTGAGCTACTACCAGAAGTGGCTGGCTGGCCTCGAGCGCCTGTTGCTGGAGCGCGGCCTGGCCTCCAAAGACGAGCTCAGGACGGGACGCCCGTTGCAGCCGCCGGTCGCCGTGCCCCGCGTGCTGCGGGCACGCGACGTGCCCGCCGTGCTCGCCGCCGGCGCGCCGACGGAACGTGCACCGCGGGCGCCGGCGCGCTTCGCGGCGGGGGAGCGCGTGCGGATGCGAGCCGATGCCGTGCCCCACCACACACGATTGCCCGCCTACGCGCGCGGTCGCCACGGCACGATCGAGCGCGTGCTCGGCGCGCACGTGTTTCCGGATTCGCACGCACGCGGACGCGGCGAGGATCCTCAGTGGCTGTACACCGTCGCCTTCACCGGGTCGGAGCTCTGGGGCAACAGCGGCATCGACGGGCCGTTGTCCGTCGCGATCGACGCGTGGGAACCTTACTTGGAGCGCACGTGAGCGCGTCGCAGCCGAGACCGCAGGATTCCGACGCGGCATCGCCGTTTCGGGAGCCGTGGGAGGCCCAGGCGTTTGCGATGGTGCTGATGCTGCATCAGCGCGGCCTGTTCACCTGGAGTGAGTGGGCCGGGGCACTGGCCGCCGAGATCAGCGCGGCGCAGCTCGCCGGAGACCCCGATCGCGGCGACACGTACTACCGCCACTGGCTTTCGGCCCTTGAGCGCATCGTCGCGAGCAAGGGCGCGAGCTCGACCGCGGAGCTCGATCACTACCGCAACGCATGGAACCGGGCCGCGGCACGCACGCCGCACGGCCGCCCCATTGAGCTCACGCCGGACGACCTTCGCGGCTGACGCGACGCGGATCCTCAGCGCAGGTGGCCGAGGGGGAGCCGCGAGGAGCGCTTCATCGTCTCGAGCGCCAGGCTCGATTGCAGGTCGCGGACGCACGGGATCCGAAGCAATCGCTTGAGGACGATGTCGCTCAGCGATTCGAGGTCCGGCACCAGTACCTGCAGCATGAAGTCGTGCTCGCCGGTCGTCGCATCGCAGCTGACCACCTCGTCGATGGCTTCGAGTGCAGCGCGGAATTGCGCGACGTTCTCATCGGTGTGTCGTTCGAGCTTCACCTGAACGAACGCACGCACCTTCAGTCCGAGCCGTGCCGGGTCGATCGAAGCGGCGTAGCCCTGGATGATTCCCGCCTGCTCGAGCTGGTGAATCCGGCGCGCGCAGGGCGTTGCCGATAGTCCCACCCGTTCGGCGAGCTCGACGACCGGACGCCGGCCGTCCTGCTGCAGTTCGGCAATCAGCCGAACATCGATCGCGTCCAGCCTCATTGGAGGTTATCGCCAATACATCTACCCTGTTTGGAGTATAGCACTACAAACGGCTCCAGATACGCCATGAATTGGCCGTTTCCTCTCGCCGCAACCTCCTAGGATGCCCGGAGCAGCCTGACGCAGAGAGCCGAACGCCCCGTGAATGCGATTCCCTCGGTGGCGCGCACACCGGATCCGGCCGTTCCCATCGACTGGCGCCGCGTCGTCACTTCTGCGCTGCGATCGCGGGCGCTCGACGATCTCGAGGAGACGCACCTGCTCCCGGCGCGCAAGGTGCTCTACCAGTTCACCGCGCGCGGCCACGATGTCACGCAGTCGCTCCTCGCGCAGTTTCTGACGGGACCGCGCGATGCGCTCGCCTCGTACTACCGTTCGCGCCCGCTGGTGCTTGCGCTCGGCCTGACGCTCGACGATGCGCTCGCCTCGACGATGATGCGTGCGGGCAGCATGAGCGAGGGTCGCGACATCGGCGTGGTCTTCAATCTGCCGCGACGCGATGGTGTGTGCGTGCTGCCGGCATGCGGCGGCGTCGGCACGCAGTACACGCCGGCAGTTGGTTGGGCCCAGGCGCTGATGTACCGGGCGCGCCTGCTCGCGGATCGTGCCGCGGCAACGAGCATCGCGGTCGCGCATGGGGGCGAAGCATCAACGGCGACCAACGGATTCTGGGCGGCCATCAACATCGCGACGACGCAGCAGCTGCCGATCCTGTTCTTCGTCGAGGACAACGGCTATGGCATATCGGTACACTCCGACGTGCAGACGCCGGGCGGCAACATAGCCGCCAATCTCGCAGCGTTTCGCGGCCTGACGGTGCTCGACGGCGATGGTGCCGACCCGGTCGGGGCGGCGCGACTGATTGCTGCGGGCGTCGGACGCGTGCGTCAACAGCGCCAGCCGGTGCTGCTGCGCCTGACCGTTCCGCGCCTTTCAGGCCACTCCGGCCAGGACACCCAGGCGTACAAGACCGCCGAAGAAATCGAGCATGAACGTGCGCGCGATCCGCTCAGGGCGTTGCACGAGAGCCTCGTGCCGTCGCTGCTGACTGCCGACGAGTGGCGAGCTCTCGAGGCTGAGGCGCGACGCGAGGTCGACGAGGCGCTGGCTCGAGTCGAACGACGCGCCGGGCCGGATCCGAACGCGGCCACACGCTTCACATTCACCGAGTACGCGCCGGACGGCTCGCCCCTGCTGCAGGCACAGGGCGGCATGCGGGTCGAGGGCGAGACCCCTGCGGCGGGGACGGCGGTGGCGCGCGCCGCAGGCCCGCGCATCAACATGCTGTCGGCAATCCGGCGCACGCTCGAGCACGAGATGGCCGTGAATCCGCGGGTCGTCATCTTTGGCGAGGACGTCGGGCGCAAGGGCGGCGTGCATGCGGCGACTCTCGGACTGCAGGACAGGTTTGGCGTCGAGCGCGTGTTCGATACGAGCCTCTCCGAGGAAGGCATCATCGGACGGGCGGTCGGTATGGCGCTCGCCGGCCTCGTGCCGGTACCCGAGATCCAGTTCCGCAAGTACGCCGATCCTGCCGCCGAGCAGCTCAACGACTGCGGAACAATGCGCTGGCGGACGGCGAACCGTTTCGCGGCGCCGATGGTCGTGCGCATGCCGGGCGGCTTTTTCAAGTGCGGCGACCCCTGGCACAGCCAGTCCAACGAGGTCCAGTTTGCGCATGCGATCGGCTGGCGAGTTGCGATGCCTTCGAACGCCGAGGACGCCGTCGGACTCCTTCGCACGGCGTTGCGCGGCAATGATCCAACGATATTCTTCGAGCATCGCGCGATGCTCGACGGCGCCTGGGCGCGGCGCCCGTATCCGGGCGACGACTTCGTGCTCCCGTTCGGCCAGGCCAGGATCGTTCGGGCCGGCAGCGCACTCACCGTGGTGGCCTGGGGCGCGATGGTCGAGCGTGCCGAGCAAGCGATCGCGGCTGCGGGCGTCGATGCCGAGCTGATCGACCTTCGAACGCTGTCGCCGTGGGACCGCGAAGCGGTGCTCGCGTCGGTGCGCAGGACGCGTCGCTGCCTGATCGTGCACGAGGACAACGCAACCGCCGGCTTCGGAGCCGAGATTGCCGCCGTGCTCGCCCGGGAGGCGTTTCTCGATCTCGACGCGCCAGTCGAACGGCTGACCATGCCGGACGTGCCGAGCCCGCACAATCCGGTACTGCTCGATGCGGTCATGCCGTCCGTCGCGAAGATCGCGGCGGCGCTGCGTGAACTGGCGGCGTTCTAGGCAATGGGCACGCTGACCGACGTGCGGGCGCCGGAGGAGCACTCCGACGGCACGCGCTCGCAGGTGCTGCGCTGGTTGAAGCAGGTCGGCGAGCCCGTCGCGGCGAACGAGCCGCTGCTCGAACTCGAGACCGACAAGGTGACAGTTGAGATCGCCGCGCCGGTGTCGGGCGTGCTGCGCGAGATCGCCAAGCACGAACAGGACCCGGTGACGCCCCGTGACCTGCTCGGCCGGATCGAGCCGCGTGATGCACCGGAACCCGCTGCCGCGTACGAGCCGGCAAGCTTCGCCGAATGTGCTACTGCGAACGTCGCCTCGCGACAGCCAGGGCTCAGCCCGGCGGTCCGGCGACTCATCGCCGAGCACCAGCTCGACCCGACGCAGCTCAGTGGCAGCGGCCTCGGCGGACGCATCACCGCGAACGACGTGCTGCGCCATGTGGAGCGACAGGCTGCGCCGGGGCGGACGGCCGCGTCGCCTTCACCAACCAGCGGCTCGAACCGCGTGCCGCACTCGCCGATGCGCAGGCGAATTGCCGAACGCATGGTCGAGAGCCTGCTTCACACTGCGCCCCACGTGACGACGGTATTCGAGGCCGATCTCGGCGCCGTGCTCGTCCACCGCGCGGCGAAGCGTGCGAAGTTCGAACAGCGCGGTGCGCCGCTGACGCTGACCGCCTACTTCCTTGCCGCCTGTGTCGACGCGATGCGCGCGGTTCCGGAGGCCAATGCCCGCTGGACGGCGGATGCGCTCGAGCTCAACCGGCAGCTCGACATCGGGGTCGCCATCGCGCTCGGCGAGCGCGGCCTGATCGTGCCGGTCGTGCGCGATGTCGCCGCGCTCGATCTCTTCGGAATCGCGACGCAACTCGCCGACTTGACCGGCCGCGCGCGCGGCAATCGGCTGACGCCCGCCGACGTCCGGGGCGGAACGTTCACGATCTCGAACCACGGCGTCGGCGGCAGCCTGTTCGCGACTCCAATCGTGATCAACCAGCCGCAGTCAGCGATCCTCGGGGTGGGTAGGGTCGAGAAGCGCGTCGTCGTCGTCACTCGCGATGGTGAGGACGTGATCGCCGTGCGCCCGCGCTGCTACGTTTCGCTGACGCTGGATCACCGCGTCATGGACGGCGAGCGTGCCAATCTCTTCCTGACCACGCTGGTCGGCCGCCTCGAGGCCTGGCGCGACTGAGCGCTGGATCAGTCGGGCGCCTGCTGGCGCGAGTATTCGCTGCGCTTCATCGCGACGTAGGCGGGCCGCTCGACGTCGTGCAGCTGGCGCGCGTAGCGTTCGCTGGCGGTATACCAGCGCTCGAGGCTCTGTTCGAAGCGCTGCGCGGACGGCGCACCCAGCGTGGCGAGGCAGGCCTCCACCGCAAGGTAGTAACGCATCGTGTTTCGCTCGAGCGCGCCGCGCAGTCCGCCGATGTAGATCGGTTCGCGCACGCCCGGTGAATCGACTCGCGTGAACCCGACCTTTTCCCGGCCACCGGTCGCAAGATAGGCCTCCATTGCGAGCCGCGCCTCGAGGCCGAACTGGTAGGAGTAGCGCAGGTGCACGAATGAACGATCCGGCTCGAGCGCGACGGCTTCGAGCGTGATCCGGTAATGGGTCGTTCCGAGCGGACCCTTGTCGGCCTGAAGGTCGGCGGCGACGTAGTCCGTCGTTGGTGCGGAGGCAGCGAAGGCGAACTCGACGCGATAGGCGGCGTCGAGCGGCTGGTCGACCTTTCTGCCGATCGCGACCGACAACGACGTGCCGTCCGCTCTCACCAACGGACGGCAGTACTTGACGTTCGGATGCAGGATCAGCGCGTCGCACCAGTATCGCGGGCTGGTCACGACTGACGTGACGCCTGGTAGTGCGTAGTCGACGAGCGCGTAGATGTCGCCCTGCAGCGCGTGCGGACTCTCGACCGACTCGAGCAGCAGGCGCTGGCCGAATGGGCTGCGATCAAGAGCTGCCGCGAGCGCGGCGTGACGGGCACGAAGCGCCTCCGCAGGGCCCGCTTGTGCAGGGGCGACAAGGAGTGCTGCTGCGACAAGGCCTAACGCGTGCACGCTCCGACGAATTGCTCCGCGCCACGCGTACCGGGCATTCATCGTCGCTTCAGCCAGCCGGGTGCGAGATCAAGTGGCGTGCGAGGGCATGATAGGCGGGCAGCGATGTGGGATCGAGGTGAACGTTGCTGGCCAACGGGTGCGAGGCGAAGCGCGCGATCACCATCTCCGCGGCCGGATCGACGTAAATCGCCTGCCCGTGGATGCCGCGGGCCATGTAAGCCTCATGGTCGTTGTGCGAGATCCACCACTGCCGCCGGTAGCTCCAGCCCGGCAGCGTCCGGTAGCCGGCGTGCGTGAACGCCTCGCGGCTGCCACCGCCGCGCAAGTCGCGGACGACCTCCGCCGGAACGACCTGTCGGCCGTTGAACTGCCCGTCGAGGCGCAGCATCTCCCCGAAGCGCGCGAGGTCACGAAGCCGCGCGTTCAATGCCACGGCGACTAGCGGGGTTCCGACGCCATCGACCTGCAGGAACGCATCATCCTCAACACCCAGCACTCCCCAGAGCCGCGCGCGCAACGCCTCCTGAGGCGCAAGCCCGGTGACGCGCGCAATCAGCCAGCCGACGACGTCGGTGTTGATGGAACGGTAAGTGAATGCGCGGCCATGCTCGCCGTCCTTGGCGATCGCAGCGAGGTATGCGTAAGTCGAATCCGCGCCGGAGTAGCCGGCCGGACGCGGCGCTAGCCCCGAGGCCCGCGCATAGTCGCCGAAATCGGAGGCCGGATCGTCGTACTGCTCGGTGTGACGCAGCGCCGTCGTCATGTCGAGCACTTGTGTCACTTTGGCATCGCCGAACCCGCTGCGGTCGAGTTCCGGCAGGTAATGGGCGACCGGTGCCGCCGGGTCGAGGCGTCCTTCGGTGATCAGCGTCGAGGCGATGACGCCAAAGAATGACTTCGTGACCGAGAAGGCGATATGCGGCAGATCCTCGCGCAGGGCTCCACGGTAATGCTCGGCGACGATCCGGCCGCGGTGCAGGACGACGATGCCGTCCGTGTAGTTGGCGTCGATCGACTGCGCCCAGTTCAGTGACTCGCCGCCGCCGAGCGGCGTCCAGCTGACAGCATCGAGGTCGTCACGGATTGCGCGCGGCAGCACGTACGCGGGGCCCGGGCCGCGTGCCACGTTGACCGTCGGCACGAGCTCCCGCCAATGGGAAAAGCTCCAGCGCCGCATCGGGAAGCGCCAGTAGCTGCCGTCCGAGAACCGGATCGTGTGTTCGGGCGGCGGCGGGGATCCTCGCATCCAGCCAAGCCGCACCGGATCGGTGGCCGCGGCATCGGCGAACCCGGGCACGCCGGTACTGCTGTTGGCCTGTGGGGCGTTCGTCATGCTGGTGCTTCCGAGTCGGAGGAACTGATGCAATCGGGCGGAGGGCGAACAACGCGCGCCAGCCGAGACTACGTAGGCCGTCTCGCGTCAGCAAGGCGCGCCTCAGCGCGGCAGCCCGGCGAAGCGCTCGAAGAGCGAGGTGTCCGCATCTGGCAACGCGCCGTCGAGTCGCGCTGCGACCGACGACAGGTGGCCCTCGGCGGCATCCAGCACGCGTGCGTAGATCTGCCGACACACATCATAGGCTGCGAATCCCGGCCAATCTGCCGGCAGCAGCGACTGCGGGAGTAACGGATCGCGCAAGTGGACCTTGCGGTACTCGTGGATCAGGAGCGTTCGCACGCAGAAGGCATCGACGGGTGGCAGCGATCGACCGACGGAGCCGAGCACCGGCCGAAACGCCTGCAGGAAGCGCTCGTAGCGAGCGGCGAGGTCGCTGAGATCCCAGCCGCTCTCGACCAGTCGGCGCTCGCTGTTGCTGCTCGCCGCCCGGGCTTCGAGCAGGATCAGGTCGTTGCCCGCGCCGCTCGCAACGGCGTGCTCACGCGCCTCCGCGGGCGAGAGCGTCGGGTGTGCAAGCAGACCCGGACGCAGTTCGCCGAAGCCTTCCCAGCGCAACTGTTCTCGCAGCCCGCGGCGGCGGGCCGGCTCCAGCGCCGACAACAGCATCAGCGTCCAGCGACCGGCCCACTGCGAGGCCGGGCCGGCGTAGATGCGACGCGTTGCCTCGCTGAACCGCTGCCGACCGATACTCGACAAGTGATACTCGCTGAGACGACCGACGCGTCGATTCGTCAGCCAGCCGTCTGCGGCGAGGCGCGCCACGGACGTGCGCACCAGTCGCTCGGTCAGGCCGAAGGGTGCAACCAGGCGGATGAGGCTCCCGAGCGTGATCGCGCCGCCCCGCGGTGCGATCGCATCCCCAAACACCGTCACGATCAATGAGCCCGCCCGCAACGGACGCTGGCGGCGGAAGCGGACGAGCAGGGCCGAGGCGGCGGACCGGCGTTCAGGCATGCGGCTGTGCACCATCCGAAGGCTCACTTATTCTGACACAGAAATGATTGTCAGCTGCATCTGTGCGTGTCAGAATCTTTCGCGGCTGCATCGCGACGAGGCGCCTTCCCATGTACACGCAGGGACTCAACGAGCCAGGGGCCAAGGCCGCGCCGGTCGCCGAGGACAGCGAGCGCTTGCGCCGCTTCCAGGAGCGGATCGACGCCGAGGAGAAAATCGAGCCGAAGGACTGGATGCCCGAGGCGTACCGCCAGACGCTGATCCGGCAAATCTCCCAGCACGCGCATTCCGAGATCGTCGGCATGCTTCCGGAGGGCAACTGGATCACGCGCGCGCCCACGCTGCTGCGCAAATCGATCCTGATTGCCAAGGTCCAGGACGAAGGCGGGCACGGCGCCTACCTCTACAGCGCGGCCGAGACGCTCGGCATCTCGCGCGCCGAGCTGATCGACCAGCTGCTGACAGGCAAGGCCAAGTACTCAAGCATCTTCAACTATCCGACGCTCAGCTGGGCCGACATCGGCGCGATCGGCTGGCTGGTCGACGGCGCGGCGATCATGAATCAGATCCCCCTGTGCCGCTGCTCCTACGGGCCGTACGCACGCGCGATGATCCGCATCTGCAAGGAGGAGAGCTTCCACCAGCGGCAGGGCTACGACATCACGCTCAAGCTTGCCCGCGGCAGCGCCGAACAGCGACGCATGGCCCAGGACGCACTGAATCGTTGGTGGTGGCCGTCGCTGATGATGTTCGGGCCGTCGGACGCCGCATCGCAGCACACGGCGCTCTCGGTGCGCTGGAAGATCAAGCGCTTCACCAACGACGAGTTGCGCCAGAAGTTCGTCGACTTCACCGTGCCACAGGCGCGTTTCCTCGGGCTCTCGGTGCCGGACCCCGAGCTTCGCTGGGACGAGCAGGCCGGCCAGCACCGCTTCGGCTCGATCGACTGGGCGGAATTCAACGACGTTCTAAAGGGTAATGGCCCGTGCAATCGCGAGCGGCTCGCCGCGCGGCGCGCGGCCCACGAGTCGGGGCGCTGGGTGCGCGAGGCAGCCGCGGCCCACGCCGCCAAGCACGCCGCCCGCGGCGCCGCGGCGGCCTGACGGAGGAAGTGCGATGAGCGACAACCGCGACTGGCCGCTGTACGAGATCTTCATCCGCGCCCGCGGCGGCCTAGATCACAAGCACGTCGGCAGCGTGCATGCGGCGGATGCGCAGATGGCCATCGAGCATGCGCGCGATGTCTACACGCGACGCCAGGAGGGCGTGAGCATCTGGGTCGTGCGCTCGTCGGACATCGTTGCATCGGATCCCGCGGAGTCGGATGCGTTGTTCGAACCGGCGCGGGACAAGATTTACCGGCATCCGACGTTCTACGACATTCCCAAAGAGGTCGAGACGCTGTGAGCACGACGGCGCCAGCCCCGTCGCGCACCGACCGCGCGCGCTACCTGATGCGCATCGCCGACACGAGCCTCGTGCTCGCGCAGCGCCTCGGCGAATGGGTCGGACACGCGCCGGCCATCGAGGAGGACCTCGGCCTCGCGAACACCGCGCTTGACCTGCTCGGCCAGGCGCGGATGCTGCTGTCCTATGCCGGTGAACTCGAGGGCGCGGGACGCAGCGAGGATGCGCTCGCATTCCTGCGCGCCGAGCCTGACTTTCTCAACGCGACGCTTGCGGAGCTGCCGAACGGCGACTTCGGCGACACGATCGTGCGTCAGTTCCTGATCGATGCCTTCCAGCTCGAGCTTTACGAACGGCTGGTCGATTCGACGGACGCGCGCCTGGCTGAGATCGCCGCCAAGGCCGTCAAGGAGACGCGTTACCACGTGCGCTACAGCTCGGGCTGGCTCGTCCGGCTCGGTGACGGCACCGCCGAGAGCCACGCTCGGGTACAGGATTCACTCCACCGTTTGTGGCCGTATACCCATGAACTGTTCGACGCGGACGCGCTCGATCGCGACGTCGCCGAGGCCGGCATCGGGCCGGATCTCGATGCGGTACACGCCGCCTGGTTACGGCGCGTCGATGCGGTTTTCGCGGAGGCGACGCTGAGCCGGCCCGTCGACGTCGCGTATCGCTGGTATGGGAAGCAGGGCCGGCACAGCGAGCATCTCGGCTACCTGCTCGCGGATCTCCAGCATCTGCAGCGTGCACATCCCGGGGCGAGCTGGTGAACGCGGGTCTGGAGGCGCAGCGCCGAGCGGAACCTGAAGCCGAGGCGATCGCGCGCGCCCGCGCGGTGCTCGAAGGCGTTGCCGACCCCGAGATTCCCGTGCTGTCGTTGCTCGACCTCGGGATCATCCGCTCGATTGAAGCTGCGCAGGACGGTGGTCTGCGCATCGGCGTGTCGCCGACCTACTCGGGCTGTCCCGCAACCGCGGTGATTCGGGCCGATGTCACGGCGGCGTTGCTGCAGGCGGGATTCGCACGCGTGCAGGTGTTTGACGTCCTCTCACCGCCGTGGACCAGCGACTGGATCAGTGCCGCGGGCCGCGACAAGCTCGCCGCCTACGGGATCGCGCCGCCACCCGTCGCCGTAGGGAGCGTCCGGGCGCTGGCTGGCCGCGAGCCGGCAGTGGCCTGCCCGCGTTGCGGGTCGGACGACACTGAACTCCTCAGCGAGTTCGGGTCTACGCCCTGCAAGGCGCTCCATCGCTGCCGTAGCTGCCTCGAACCCTTCGATCGCTTCAAGTGCATCTGAAGTCATGCTGACCTTCCATCCGCTCGAACTTCGCCGCCGGACGTCGATCGCCGAGGATGCCGTCTGCCTCGAGTTCAGTGCGCCGCCCGCGCTCGAGGAGGCCTATCGATTCGAGGCCGGCCAGCATCTCGCGATCCGCGCGATGCTCGCCGGTCGCGAGCTTCGCCGCACGTACTCGATCGTGAGCCCCGTCGGAGGCAAGTTGCGGATCGGCGTGCGCGTACAGGGGGAGATGTCGCGCTACCTCGCGGAAGGTTTGCGTATCGGCGACACGCTCGATGCCCTGGAGCCCACCGGTCGCTTCAGGCCGACGATCGAGCCCGGCCGCGCGAAATCGTACGTCGCGATCGCCGCCGGCAGCGGGATTACGCCCGTGCTGTCGATCGTCTCGACGCTGCTCGCAGCCGAGCCTTTCTGTCGGGTGCTACTCGTGTACGCGAACCGAGCGATCGGGCGCACGATGTTTCTCGACGAGGTGCTGGCGCTCAAGGACCGCTATCTCGAGCGCTTCCGCGTGCAGTGCCTGATGAGTCGCGAGCCGCAGGACGTCGAGCTCTTCAACGGACGGCTCGATGCGGCGCGCATGCGAGAGCTCGCGAGCACCGAGTTCGATCCGCGCGCGGTCGACGAGTTCTTCATCTGCGGCCCTGGGACTATGGTGCGCGAGCTGACGGCCGCGCTGCGCGAGCTCGGTGCCGCGGGCAAGGTACATTTCGAGCGCTTTGCGGTCGAGGGAGCCGCCAAGACGGCGGTCGCGTCCGCCGCGCCGAGCGCGAAGCCGACCGAGGCCGAGGTCACAGTCACGATCGACGGCCGGCGCCGCAGCTTCGCGATGCAGCCTGGCCGGACCATCCTGGAGTCCGCCGAGGCGGCGGGCCTCGCGCTCCCGTATTCATGCCGCGCAGGCGTCTGTTCGACGTGCCGCACCAGGGTCGTGTCCGGGACGGTCACGATGGAGCGCAATCAGGCGCTGGAGGACTGGGAGGTGCAGGCCGGCTACGTGCTGTGCTGCCAGGCCCGTCCTTCAGGCAACCGGGTCGAGCTCAGCTACGACGAGAAGTAGGCCGCCATGGAGTACGCGAACATCCTGTTCTCGGTCAGCGGCGGCGTCGCCCGGCTCACGCTGAACCGCCCGGACAAGCTCAACAGCTTCACCGGCGCAATGCACGCCGAAGTCCGGGATGCACTGGATCGCGTTGCGGCGGAGGGCGCCCGCGTGCTCATCATCACCGGGGCTGGGCGGGGCTTTTGCGCCGGACAGGATCTGGCCGATCGGGCGGTCGCGCCGGGCGCTGCCCGCCCGGACCTCGGGGAATCCATCGAGAAGAACTACGGTCCCATGATCCGGAAGCTGCGCGCACTCCCGCTCCCGGTCATCGCTGCCGTGAACGGCGTCGCCGCGGGTGCGGGTGCCAACATCGCGCTCGCCTGCGATCTTGTCGTCGCCGCCCGCTCGGCGACCTTCGTTCAGGCCTTCTGCCGGCTCGGGCTCGTTCCCGACTCGGGCGGCACGTGGACGCTGCCACGCCTCGTCGGGAATGCGCGCGCGCTCGGAATGACGCTGCTCGGGGACAAACTGACGGCGGAGCAGGCCGCCGGCTGGGGCCTGATCTGGCAATGCGTCGACGACGAGCAATTGTCGCCAACAGTGGAGGCACTGGCCGAGCGGCTTGCAATTGCACCGACGCTCGGCCTCGCGCGCACGAAGGCGGCGATCTACGCGAGCTGGGAGCGATCGCTCGGCGAACAGATCGACGCCGAACGGGACCTGCAGCGCGAGCTTGGCGCCTCGCAGGACTACGCCGAGGGCGTCGCGGCGTTCCTCGCCAAGCGCACGCCGCGATTCGTCGGTCGCTGAGCGTGCCCTCGTGAAGTCGACTGACGCCGACAAGCAGTTGATCGCGGAGCGTGCGGTCAAGGCGCTCTACGACCCCGACCGCGCCTCGCAATCGCTCGGCATGCGCATCACCGCCGTCGCGCCGCAGACCTGCGCCGTCACGATGACGGTACGCCCGGACATGACGAATGGCCATGGCATCTGCCATGGCGGCCTCATCTTCGCGCTCGCCGACAGCGCTTTCGCGTTCGCCTGCAACTCGGGCGGCGAACCCACCGTCGCGGCGACCGGCAGCATAGACTTCCTCGCGCCGGCCAGGACCGGCGATGAGCTGACGGCCAGGGCGCGCGAAGTGTGGCGCGGCGGGCGCAGCGGCATCTACGAGGTCGTCGTCAGCAATCAGGCAGGCGCCCAGATTGCGCACTTCAGGGGCCGGTCGCACCGGATCGGTGAACGCAGCAGCGAATCGGGGGCGGACAGTGACTGAGGCATTCATCTGCGACGCCGTTCGCACCCCGATCGGCCGGTACGCCGGCGCGCTGTCGGCAGTACGAACCGATGACCTCGCCGCGATACCGATGCGGGTGCTCATGGAACGCAACCGGGGCGTCGACTGGGGCGCCGTCGATGATGTCATCTACGGCTGCGCAAACCAGGCCGGCGAGGACAATCGCAACGTGGCGCGAATGGCCGCACTGCTCGCCGGGCTGCCGCGCGAGATCCCGGCTGCGACGCTGAACCGGCTATGCGGCTCCGGCCTCGACGCGGTCGCGACGGCCGCGCGGATGATCCGCACCGGCGAGGCCGACCTCGTCGTCGCCGGCGGAGTCGAAAGCATGAGCCGCGCGCCGTACGTCGTTGCGAAGGCCGACAGCGCATTCAGCCGCGACGTCCAGATGTTCGACACCACGATCGGCTGGCGCTTCGTCAATCCGCTGCTCAAGAAGCAGTACGGGGTCGATTCGATGCCGGAGACCGGCGAGAACGTCGCGGCGGAATTCGGAGTCTCGCGCCACGATCAGGACGCGTTTGCGTTGCGCAGCCAGGCCCGCGCGTTGCGCGCGCAAGGTGACGGAACCCTGGGCGCGGAGATCACGCCGGTCACGATCCCGGTTCGTCGCGGCGAGCCGACGGTCGTGGCGCGCGACGAACACCCGCGACAGACCTCGATGGAAGCCCTGTCGAAACTCGGGACGCCGTTCCGCGCCAACGGCACCGTGACCGCCGGCAATGCGTCGGGAGTCAACGACGGCGCCTGCGCGCTCGTGCTCGCGAGCGAGTCGGGAGCGCAGCGTCACGGGTTGAGACCCTTGGCTCGCGTTGTCGGCGCCGCGGTCGCCGGCGTTGAGCCCCGAATCATGGGCATTGGTCCGGCGCCGGCGACGCGCAAGCTGCTCGAGCGGCTTGGACTGTCGATCGGCAAGATGGACGTCGTCGAGCTCAACGAGGCCTTCGCCGCCCAGGCGCTCGCGGTGATGAGGATGCTGGGCCTTCCGGACGATGCGGCGCATGTCAATCCGAACGGGGGCGCGATTGCGCTTGGCCACCCGCTCGGCATGAGCGGCGCACGCCTCGCAACCACGGCGACCTATCAGCTGGGGAGGACCGGGGGGCGCTACGCCTTGTGCACGATGTGCATCGGCGTCGGCCAAGGCATCGCGGCCGTGCTCGAGCGGGTTGCATGACCGACCTGACCGCGCCGCCGGTCTCGGTATCACGGCTCGGAAACGTCGGGCTCATCGAGATCGAGCACCCGCCCGTCAACGCACTTGGTCAGCCGGTGCGGGCGCTGCTGCTGGCCGCGATCGAAGCGCTCGATTCCGATCCCGACGTCTCGGCCCTCGTGATTCACGGCCGCGGTCGTCATTTCATCGCCGGGGCCGACGTTCACGAATTCGACGCGCCTCCGCTGCAGCCGTTGCTGAACAACGTACTGTTGCGTCTCGAGGCGTGCCACAAGCCCGTGGTCGCCGCGCTGCATGGCACGACGCTCGGCGGCGGTGCGGAACTGGCTCTCGCCAGTCACTATCGCTGCGCGACGCGCGATCTGTCGCTGGGCTTTCCGGAGATCAAGCTCGGCCTGCTTCCGGGGTCGGGCGGCACGGTCCGGCTGCCCCGCGTCGTCGGACTCGGCAAGGCGCTCGACATGATGACGGGCGGCGCACCGATCGGTTTCGAGCAGGCGCGGGAGCTCGGGCTCGTCGATCATGAGATTGCGGGCGACCTGCCGGAAGCCGCGATTCGCTATGCGCGAATGCTGGTCGACTCCGGCGCGGCCGTAAGGCGCGTGTGTGAGCGCGAGATCCCGGCGCCTTCGGCGACGTTCTTCGACGACTATCGCAAGACCCTGCCCGTGGCCGCAACGCGCATCCCCGCGACGCTGCACGTCGTCGCGGCGGTCGAGGCCGCGTCGCAACTCCCGTTCCAAGCGGCACTATTGCGCGCGCGCGAGCTGTTCGAGGAGTGCCGGGTTTCGAGCGAGTCGCGCGCGCTGCGTCATCTGTTCTTTGCCGAACGTGGCGCGCGGGCCGGCAGTGCGCGACCCGTGGCCTTGGTAGGTGTCATCGGCGCCGGCACGATGGGCAGCGGCATTGCAATTGCTGCCGCGCACGCCGGATTCGCCGTCATGCTGATCGACACCAAGGCCGACGCAGTTGCGGCTGGGATCTCTCGTGTCCGCGGATACTTCGACGACGCCGTCGCCAAAGGAAGGCTCACGGCCGACGCTGGCAAAGCTGCGGCAGCGCGCATCGAGTCGGCAACGGAAATCGCTGCGCTTCGGGACGCCGACCTGATCATCGAAGCCGTATTCGAGAATCTCGCCGTCAAGCGCGACGTGTTCACGCGCCTGGGATTGGTCTGCCGGCCCGGCGCCGTGCTCGCGACCAATACCTCGACACTCGACGTCAATGCCATCGCAGATGCGAGCGGCCGCGCCACCGACGTCGTCGGCATGCACTTCTTCAGTCCGGCCCACGTGATGCGCTTGCTTGAAGTCGTCCGCGGCCGTGCAACCTCGGAGTCCGTCGTGGCGACCGCGCTCGACGTCGGCCGGCGCATGGGCAAGGTCGGTGTCGTCGTCGGCAACTGCTTCGGCTTTGTGGGCAACCGGATGCTTTACGCGTACGGTCGCGAAAAGGAGCTGATGCTGCTCGAAGGAGCCGCCCCGGAGCAGGTCGACCGGGCCCTCGAGTCTTTCGGCATGGCCATGGGACCCAATGCCGTCGGTGATCTCGCCGGGCTGGACATCGGCTACCAGGTGCGCCGCGAGTGGCGCGACCGGCCGGACGACCCACGCTTCTACCGAGTCTCCGATTTGCTCGTGGAGAGCGGGCGCCTCGGACAGAAAGCCGGCCGCGGGTTCTACCGCTACGACGGCAAGTCGCGTCGGGGAATGCCCGATCCGGAGGTCGGCAAGCTGATCCGTGCCGAGGCGGCACGGCTCGGAGTCGCGTCACGCCGCATCGCCGACGAGGAAATTGTTGAGCGCTGTACGCTCGCGCTCATCAACGAGGGTGCGCGAATCCTCGAGGAGGGTATCGCCGCGCGCAGCGCCGACATCGACGTGATTTGGTGCAACGGCTACGGCTTCCCGCGCCACCGCGGCGGGCCGATGTTCTATGCCGACACGATCGGGCTGTCGCAGGTGTGCGAGCGAATCGGTCACTACGCCGAGACCTGCGGCCCACGCTACTGGGCGCTGGCGCCGCTCCTTGGGGAGCTCGCGGCCGCGGGGAAGGGCTTCTCCGACGGCGTGAGGCCGGCGGCCCCGGCGCGCTCGGGCACGGGAGGGCGGCGATGAAGCTCGAGAGCTACGTGCAAGGCGCATGGCGCGCCGGGGGCGGTGATGGTGTCGCGCTGCGCGACGCGAGCACGGGCGAGTTGATCAGTTACGCGACCGCGGACGGCCTATCGGCGGCCGCGATCCTCGACCACGCACGCTCTGTCGGTGGCCCGGCGCTGCGCGCGCTCACGTTTCACGAGCGCGCCTCGATGCTGCGCGCGCTCGGCAAGCGGCTGCTGGAGCTCAAGGACGAGTTCTACGGGCTGTCGTACCGCACCGGTGCAACCAAGAGCGATTCGTGGGTCGACATCGACGGAGGTATCGGCACGTTGCTGGCCATCGCCGGCAAGGGTGCACGCGAGCTCAGCAACACGCAGTTGCTGCTCGACGGCGACGTCGAAGGGCTGTCGAAGCAGGGCACGTTCGTCGGTCAGCACATCTGTGTGCCGCTCGAAGGCGCGGCAATTCACATCAACGCTTTCAATTTTCCCGTCTGGGGCATGCTGGAGAAGCTCGCACCAGCGGTGCTCGCCGGCATGCCGGTGATCGTCAAGCCGGCGACGACGACCGCTTACCTGGCCGCGCTCGTCGTGCGGCGCATCTCCGAAGCACGGCTGCTGCCGGACGGTGTGCTGCAGATGATCGCGGGGGGCGTCGGCGACCTGTTCGATCATCTGACCTGCCAGGACGTCGTCTCGTTCACCGGATCGGCCGAGACCGCCGCAAAGCTTCGCGTCCACCCCGTCGTTATCCGTCAGTCGGTCCGCCTCATTGCCGAGACCGATTCTCTGAATTCCTCGGTGCTCGGTCTCGACGCCGGCCCCGGCAGCCCCGAGTTTGACCAATATATAAGAGAGGTCGTTCGCGAGATGACCGCCAAGGCCGGGCAGAAGTGCACGGCCATCCGCAAGGCAATCGTGCCGGAGTCCTGCATCGAGCCGGTTGCAGCGGCGCTGCGAAGCGCGCTCTCCGAGGTGTCCGTCGGCGACCCGCGCGCCGAGGGCGTTCGGATGGGCCCGCTCGCGAGCCGCGAGCAGCGCCGCGAGGTGCTGTCGCGGATCGACGAGCTGCGGCGCGAGGCGGATGTCGTCTTTGGCGACGTCGACGGCTTGCGCCCCGTGGGAGCCGACCGCGAGCGCGGCGCCTTCGTTCCGCCCGTGCTGCTCCGCTGCCGGGATCCGATCAGGGCGCGCGCGATCCATTCCGTCGAGGCCTTCGGCCCGGTTGCGACGCTCGTGTCCTACCGATCAGCCGAAGAGGCGATCGCGCTCGCACGACGCGGGGAAGGCAGTCTCGCCGCGTCCGTATTCACGGGCGACGACGATTTCGCGTCGCAATTAGTGCGCGGTCTGGCGCCGTTCCACGGGCGCGTGCTCGTCGTCAACCGTGATTGCGCGATGGAATCGACGGGCCATGGCTCGCCGCTGGCGCCGCTCGTCCACGGCGGGCCCGGGCGGGCAGGCGGCGGCGAGGAACTGGGCGGGATGCGCGGACTGATGCACTACATGCAGCGGTCGGCCATCCAGGGTTCGCCCGAGACCTTGACCGCGATCGGTGGTCGCTGGATTCGCGGGGCGAAGCAGCGCGACCCGCGATGTCACCCGTTTCGCAAGCCCTTCCACGAACTGCGGATTGGCGACACGTTCAGATCCGCGGATCGCGAGGTGACGGTCGCCGACATCGAGGCGTTCGCCGCGCTGACCGGCGACACGTTCTACGCGCACATGAGCGACGCCGCGGCGGCGCGCAATCCGTTGTTCGGCAGCCGCGTCGCGCACGGCTACTACCTGATCGCAGCCGCTGCCGGGCTTTTCGTCGACCCTGCCTACGGTCCGGTGCTCGGTAACTACGGACTCGACAGCCTCCGCTTCGTCAAGCCCGTGAAGCCCGGCGACCGGATCCGCGTGCGCCTGACCTGCAAGCAGAAATCCCTGCGTGCCGAGAAGGAATGGGGCGAGGTCCGCTGGGACACGGAGATCACCAACCAGAACGGGGAAACGGTGGCCGTCTACGACGTGCTGACGATGGTCAGCGTTCACGCAGTTCCGGACGAGGCGCGGTAGACGCATGTCAGCCGTGATCGACCTTGAACGCTATCGGCAGGCATTTTCGAGCCTCGGGTTCGGCGCGCCCGGCGATGGCGTCCTGGAACTGATCATCGCGAACGAGGGGCGGCTCAATGCGGCGACCGAGGCCATGCACGGCGACCTGGCCTCGGTGTGGCGGGCAATCGACGAGGACGGGGCCGTTGCCGCGGTCCTCGTGCGGGGAGCCGGCGAGAATTTCTCATCGGGCGGCGATTTCGCGATGATCGAGCGAATGATCGAGGACGAGGCGACGCTCGTGCGCGTCTGGAAGGAAGCGGGCGACCTTGTCTACAACCTGGTCAACTGCTCGCGTCCCGTCGTATCCGCGATCCGTGGCACGGCGGTGGGAGCGGGCCTGGCGATTGCCCTGCTCGCGGACGTTTCGGTCGCGGCCCGGAACGCGCGGCTTCTGGACGGCCACACGCGTCTCGGCGTTGCCGCCGGCGATCACGCGGTGCTGATCTGGCCGCTGCTGTGCGGGCTTGCGAAGGCGCGCTATTACCTTTTGACGAACAAGCCGTTGTCGGGCGAAGAGGCAGAGCGAATCGGTCTCGTGGCACTCTGCGTCGACGACGCTGAAGTCGTTTCGACGGCGCTCGGCGTCGCACGGCAGCTGGCGGCGACGAGCGCAACCGCAGTGCGCTTCACGAAGCATTCGCTGAACAACTGGCTTCGGCTGGCCGGGCCGAGCTTTGACGCGTCGCTGGCACTTGAGTTCCTGGGCTTCCGGCTGGGCGACGTCAAGCGCGGCCTGGCGGCCGTTCGCAGCCGCCGCGCGCCGGAGACCGACAGGAAGGAGTGAGCACGATCGGTGCCGCCGCGACGGGCGGCGTGCAGGGGGACGGCGAGATGAGCGATCACACTCGCAGGGCCGCAACACCGCGCGGACTGGATCCGATCGAGTCGGCGAGCCGCGACGAGCTCACGGCGCTGCAGCTTGAGCGGCTGCGCTGGTCGATCAACCATGCGTACAGGAACGTCGAGCACTACCGCAAGGTCTTCGACCAAGCCGGCGCGCATCCAGACGACCTGCACGAGCTCTCGGACCTCGCGCGGTTCCCGTTCCTCAACAAGACTGATCTGCGCGACCACTATCCGTTCGGGCTGTTTGCCGTGCCGCGCGAGGACGTCGTGCGCATCCACGCCTCGAGCGGAACGACGGGGAAGCCAACGGTCGTCGGCTATACAAGGCGCGACATCGAGACGTGGTCAGGCCTCGTTGCACGTTCGATCTATGCCGCCGGCGGGCGACCGGGTGACATCGTCCACGTTGCCTACGGTTACGGACTTTTCACCGGAGGACTCGGCGCGCATTACGGCGCCGAGCGACTCGGGTGCAGTGTCGTACCGATGTCTGGCGGCCAGACGGAGAAGCAGGTCCAGCTGATCCTCGACTTCCAGCCCCACGTCATCATGGTGACGCCCTCCTACATGCTGACGATCGCCGAGGAATTCGAGCGACGCGGTCTTGACGCGCGCGGCTGCTCGTTGCGTGTCGGCATCTTCGGTGCCGAGCCCTGGACCGGCGCCATGCGTCACGAGATTGAGCAGCGCATGGGCATCGACGCGGTCGACATCTACGGCCTGTCGGAGGTCATGGGGCCGGGCGTCGCGAACGAGTGCGTCGAGACCAAGGACGGGCTCGTGCTCTGGGAAGATCACTTCTACCCGGAAATCATCGACCCCGACACCGGCGCTGTGCTGCCCGAGGGCGAGGAGGGCGAGCTGGTCCTGACCTCACTGACCAAGGAAGCGCTGCCGGTGATCCGCTACCGCACGCGCGATCGCACGCGCTTGCTCCCCCCGACCGCACGCTCAATGCGGCGCCTCGGCCGGATCAACGGCCGTACCGACGACATGCTGATCATCCGTGGCGTGAACGTGTTCCCGAGCCAGATCGAGGAGATCATCCTGAACGAGCGGGTGTTCGCGCCGACCTACCTGCTCGAGGTCGAGCGCGAGGGCCACCTCGACTCGCTCACGGTCAATGTCGAGTGGCCGCCCGCGGCACCCGCCGATGCCGCGGCCCGCGATTCGGCCGCGCGCGAGCTCGCACATCACGTGAAGTCGTCCGTCGGTGTCAGCGTGCGCGTCAGGGTGGTGGATGCGGGCGCGCTCGAGCGCTCGGTCGGTAAGGCGCGCCGGGTCGTCGATCGGAGACGGCTGTGAGCGGTAGCGCACGTCCGTGAGGTTGACGTAGTCGACACTCGCATTTACCGTTGCTGGCAAATTGAGATCGAGAACGACACGACACAAGGGGGATTCGCGATGGCCAGGCTATACGCAGTGTGTGCGCTCGCAGGGGTTGCATTCGGTGGGTCCGCATGGGCGCAGACAGCGCCATCGGGCGCGCTCGAAGAGATTGTCGTCACTGCACAGAAGAGGCTTGAGAATCTTCAGTCGGTACCGCTTTCGATTACAACGTTCGGTAGCGCCGTTCTCGAGCAGAAGGCCATCGAGAACTTCTTTGACTACGCAACCAAGGTACCGAATCTGGCCTTCGCGCCTACCGGCGACGGTATCGGCACGGCGCGTACCGTGTCGATCCGCGGTATCTCGGGCGACAACGTAACGGGCTTCTATGTTGACGAGACGCCGCTGCCGGACTCGATCGATCCGCGCGTGCTAGACGTCGACCACATTGAGGTGTTGCGCGGGCCGCAGGGCACGCTGTACGGCGCGCGGTCGATGGGTGGCACGGTCAGGGTGATCACGAAGAAGGCGAACCTGTCGGATTTTGAGGCCACCGTGCATGGGGGCTTGTCGAGCACCGATCGGACCGACCGACCGAACTGGACCGGCGATGCGGTAGTGAACATCCCGCTCGTTCGCGATCGCGTAGCGCTACGGCTTTCCGCGTACTACGACGAGGAGGCGGGGTTTTTTCGGCGCAGTTACTGCACGGATCCGGCGACCGTAGCAGTCACATGTCTGCCGTTGTCGGCATCGGGCGTCACTACGGTCAAGAATATCGGCGCAGTCGACAGCTACGGAGGTGCGGCCAGCCTCACGCTGCAGCTGTCCGACTCGCTCACCATCACCCCTCGCGTCATGTTGCAGCGTGAGAGCTACAACGGGTTTCCGATGGGCGACGTCGTGACAGCGCCGGGCAACGGCATAGGCTACGCGTACGGGCCGTTGTACGCCGATGCGGTGCCGCTGCCGACCGTCATGACACCGACCACGTTCACGCAGGCACGCTGGTTCAACGTACCTGAAGGCGGTTACGATTCTTGGGGGCTGTATTCGCTGGGTCTTCGCTGGAAGATCGACGTCGGCGAGCTGATCTCATCCACCGCGTACTTCGACCGCAAGGTGCTTGAGACGGAAGACGAAACGGATTTCGTGTGGGCTGCTATAACTTCCGGCGCCTGTCCGCCGCAGGCCGCGTGGTGCAATCCGCCGAGTCCCAGCGCGATCAGCGAGCTCAAGGACTACCAACGGTTCGTGCAGGAGGTGCGCTTCGTCTCAAGCCTGAGCGGTCCGATGCAGTTCGTCTTAGGCGGGTTCTACTCGGACTTCCACGGGCGCCTGCCGTTTGCGTCGTACTATCCGCCGGCGACGGTTCCGAACCTGGACGCCGAACTCGGCGCTCAACTCAGCCCTTTGCCCGACCTCATATTCGCGCAGGACTATCACACGACAATCAAAGAGCCAGCGCTCTTCGGCGAAATCAGCTACCAGCTAACAGACGCGCTGAAGCTGACCGGCGGCATTCGATGGTACCAGGTGAAGACGACCGCATTCGGGTATCTCGAAGGTCTTGCAACCGGCGGCGGACCGGCGATTGTCGACGGCGCAACGACCACGACCGAGAGCGGCGTCAACCCCAAGGCTCAGATCGACTACCACATCACGCCCGATCACATGGTCTACGGTATGGTGGCGAAAGGATTCCGCCCGGGCGGTCTTGTCCCATCGACACCGGCCGGAGTACCGGGAGGCGGTTCCCTGGATTGCCTCGCCGATCTCAAGGCGATTGATCCAAATCTCACGCTCGATGCTACGCGTCGCTTCAAATCCGACTCATTGTGGAACTATGAGATTGGGACCAAGACGACGTGGCTCGACCGACGCTTGACCCTCAACGCGGCGGCTTTCTACATCAAGTGGAAGGACATTCAGCAACAGATACTGCTCGCGTGCGGATTCCAGTACCGCGCCAATGCCGGAGCCGCGGAAAGCAAGGGTGGTGAGTTCGAATTGCATGCGCGCCCGACAGCATCGCTCGACGTCTCACTCGGCGTGGGGTATCAGGACGCCAAGATCACCGCAGCAAGCTCCGGTGGCGCGGTATCGCCGCAGCAGCCCGGTTCGCCGATCTACCAAGTGCCGGACTGGACCGCGAACGGTGCCATCAGCTACACGACGGTACTCACCAGCGCATGGTCACTGGTCTCGGGAGCGGACTGGTCGCACGTCGGGAAGAGTTTCAGCGGGAATAACAATCCCGTTGACCCGCGCGAGCGCGCAGCGTACGACCTCATCAATGCACGACTTGCATTCGTCCATGGAAGCATGGAGTTTGCGGTCGTAGGAAAGAACCTATCCAACGAGGTCGCCAATCTCGGTGACAGCCGATCGATCGCGGCCGAAACGCCCGGGCGTCCACGACTGTTCGTGAATCCCCCGCGCACAATCGGCATCGAGGTGCGGTCACATTTCTAGGGACGCGGGTCCCGTGCAATGCACGGGACCCCTCTCGGCCTAGCGAGGTGGCCCCGTGGTGCGCTGTGCATTGAAAGCTTGCCACGCCTGCTCGACTACAAACGCGTGGATTGCTTCTGCATCGGCGCGCGACAGCACGTCGCCCCAGCGGGCCATGCCTTTTGAAACGTAGGCGCCGTTCAGGACGATGTCGTAGAACAGTTGATCGGTCGCGCGGCTCATGCGCCGCAGATCCGGGAGGATCCCGCGACCGAGTACGTGGCAGCGCGCGCAGTAGCGGTTGTAGAGCACTTCGCCGCGAGCGACCGCGTTCGGAGTCGCCGCCAGGGGCGGTGGCTGCTCGAACGGGACGTCGGCCACTGACGCGGGTTCGGGCACTTTGCTGCCGCCGAGTCGCAGTGCAATCAAGCGCCCGTTGTTCCCGTAGCGATAGGCCGCGCTGTCTCGAGGCAACGGCATTCCGAGGTTGCCACCGCCATAGCCGGCCAACACGGCAACGTACTGCGTGCCGGCGACGCGATAGGTCATCGGCGCAGCCATCACCGACCCGTAGAGGGCAACGTGCGCGAGCGGCCTTCCCGATGCCGCGGCGTACACGTTCATCTGCCCGGCCGCATCGCCTTGGAACACGAGCCCGCCGCCGGTGGACAGCACGCCGCCATCCCACCACGACGCGCTCGGCTGTTCCCACACGATCTTTCCGGAGACCGGATCGAGCGCGCGTAGCACGCCGCGCGAGCGGACCGGCGCTGGAATGTCCTTGCGCAGGGTGTCCAGCGACGGAAGCCCGCCCATCAGGTGTGCGAGCCCCTGCGGGTCATAATCTTCGACCGCGAGGCCCGCTACCGTAAACATCCCTTCGACAAGGCCGGCGGGCCGTCGACCGGTCTCGATGAAGACCATGGCAGCCTCAATCGCCGGCACGTAGACGTACCCGGTGCTCGCACTGAACGACATCGGCTGCCAGGCGTGCGCTCCGGCCATGCCAGGGAAAATCAGCTTCGGCCCGGTCAGATAATCGGCGCGCGGGTTCGGGCGAGGGCGGTGTGTCGTCGGATCGAGTCCCAGCGTCCAGTTGACGTACGCGTACTGGTGTGCGGCAAGCACTTCGCCGCTTGCGCGATCGAGAACATAGAAGAATCCGTTCTTAGACGCCTGCATCAGCACCTTGCGTGGCCCGTGTCCGAAATCGAGATCCGCGAGGATCATCTTCTGGGCGCTGTCATAGTCCCAGCGGTCGCCCGGCGTGGCCTGAAAGTGCCAGGCAAGCGCGCCGCTGTCAGCGTGAATCGCGAGTATCGATGCGGCGTAAAGATCGTCGCCACCGCGGCGGCCATCCTCGCGGATGTTGTACGGCGCGCCGTTTCCGGTTCCGACGTAGACGAGCCGAAGGTCCGGGTCATAGCTGATGCCGTCCCAGACGGTCGCGCCACTGCCGGCGTCCCAACGATGGCGCGGATCCCAGGTCGCGACCGCAGCGGTCAGGTGCGGCTGGTCCTGCGGGCCCAGGTGCGGATCGCGCGGAACCGTGTAGAACCGCCACTGCAATTGTCCGGTGTCGGTCGAGTACGCCGCGACGTAGCCGCGCACGCCAGCGAAGTCCGCGCCACTACTGCCGACGATCACGCGATCGCCGGCGATCACGACGGCCCCGGTAATCGTGTACGGATGCTTCGGAGATCGCTCGGGCAGCGTGTCGACCTTGAAGATGCGCCGGCCGGTCGTCGCGTCGATCGCGTGCAGGTAACCATCGAGCGAACCGACATAGACGCGCCCTTGCCAGACCGCGACACCGCGATTGACCGCGTCGCAGCACGCGTAGCGGCCCCACTGGCCGTCGACCTCGGGGTCGTAAACCCACTTCTCGCGACCGGTCGCGGCGTCAAGGGCGTAGACGCGGCCGAAGTTTCCGGAAAAGTACATCGCACCATCGACGACGACCGGTGTCGCTTCGAGACCCCGCCTGGAGCCAAGGGAGTACTCCCAAGCAAATCCCAGGCGATCGACGTTCCCGGCGTTGATGTCGGTGAGCGGCGAATAGTAGGTTCCGCGCCCGTCGCGTCCCGGCGTCAGCCACTCACCGGGTTCCCGGTCAATTCCTTCAAGGCGCGCCGGAGTGACTGCGCCGGCCGGCAACGCAATCGGCGGCGCGGGCGGTGGAGTGCGATTGCACGCGATCATGCCGAGCGCCGTGAGCAGCGCGCCGAGCGGCGTTCGACAAGTCCGGGCGGCGCCGGTCACGCGGGAGCCCCCGACTGGCCCAGCGGTCGTGCCGCCAGCGTGACCCGCGCGACGGTCGTCGCAAGCGCCGCTCCGCCGATCAGGAAAACGGCGGCGCGCGGCGTGCCGTCGTGCCACAGCCCGAACAGCAGGCCGACGGCCGAACCGCCCAGCATCTGCAGGAATCCGAGCACCGCCGACACCCGTCCCGCCTGATGCGGGAAGAATGCGAGTGCACCGGCCTGCGCCGGCGGCTGCACGATCGCCCAGCCCGTGTTGTAGACGCTGACCGCGCTGATGAATCCGGCGAGCGGCATCCGAGGCAGCAGAAGCAGCACAAGCAGCGCCCCTCCGCCAACCAGCAGCACGGTCGCGCCGGCACGTTGCATCGTGTCGATCGAATATCGCGCGAGGCCGCGGGCGCTCAGGAATCCGCCGGTCGTATAGGTGATCGCAGGAATCGCCCACCAGATGCCAAAAGTCTCGGGAGGCTGCCGAAAGTATTCGAGCAGCAGGTGTGGAGCGGACGAGATCCAGACCGCCAGGCCCGCGTACCCGAACATGCAGCACAGGATGTTTCCGAGCGCCTGCGGATGCGTGAGCACGGCGCGCATCGTGCGGCCCAGCTCGCCGGGCGACAGCGCCCGCGGATCCGGGGTCGCAAGCGTCTCGCGATACCATCCGAAGGTCATCCACAGCGTCAGCAGCAAGTAGGCGAACGGGACAATCTGTGTTGCCCGCCACCCGAAGCGCACGCTGACCCACGCATTGATCAGCGGCACGAACAGCGGGACCGCCCCGAGGCCCATCCCGACCAGGCTCAGCACACGCGCACCCTGGGCTCTGTCGCACAGGTCGCGTACGACCGCTCGCATGAGTACCGGGCCGGACGCCGCGGCAAACCCCTGCAGGAATCGGAAGACCAGCAGCGCGATGAGAGATGGCGCCGCGGCGACGCCTAGCGACGCGAACGCATAGATTGCGGTCGAGAGAATCAGCACCGGCCGTCGACCAAATCGGTCGGATGCGGTTCCCACGAGCAGCTGGGCAATGGCGAAGCCGGCAAGCGTCACGCTGATGGTCAGCTGAGCGGTCCCGACCCCCACGCCCAGTTCGGCCATCATCGGTCGCATTGCCGGCAGGAATCCGTCGGTCGCCAGCGGCAGGAAGGCGCCGAGCGCCGCGAGCAGGACGATCAGGCGCGGACGCACGCGGCGCTACTCGCTCGCCGCCGGGAGCGAGCCGAAGCCCCGAAAGCGGGCTCGGCGGTTACGCTTGGCACCGCCGAGCAGTCGCGCGCGCGGCAGGCGCTTCAGGAACTCGGCGATTGCAAGCTGCCCTTCGAGCCGCGCAACCGACATCCCGGCGCAGGCGTGGGTTCCGGCGGCAAACGCGAGGTGGCGGTTCGGGTCGCGCCGAATGTCGAAGGTGTCCGGGTCCGGAAACTCAGCGGCGTCGCGGTTGGCGGCACCGATGCACAACGTCAGGTACTCCCCCGGCTGGAAGCGTTGCCCACCAATGTCGACCTCCCGGACGACCAGTCGGTTGCCGAGCTGATTCGGGCTCTCGTAGCGCAGGCACTCCTCGACCGCACGCCCGATGAGATCCGGTTGCTCCGCGAGCAACCGGCACGATTCCGGCCGCGAAAGCATCAACTGCAGGCCGTTGCCGATGAGATTCGTCGTGGTCTCGTGCCCGGCGTTCAGCAGGAAGATGCAATTGTGTAGGAGTTCGTGCTCACTGAGCGGCTCGCCACCCGTCTCGTCGCGGATCAGCCGGCTGAGGAGGTCGTCAGCGCCTCGCAGATGGCGGCGGCGGTCGAGGACGAGTGCACGCGTGAACTCGAGGAACTCGGTGACGCTGCGCTGGCCGCAATCGAGCGCTTCGGCGGATGGCGCCGGATCCAGCGCGCCGAGGATCGCGAGCGACCAGCCGCGCAACGGCTCGCGTTCGTCGCGCGGCACGCCGAGAAGATTGCCGATGACTTCCACCGGAATCGCGGCGGCGAAGTCCTCGATGATGTCGAACTGCCCCTTCGCGGCAGCGTCGTCGCACAGCGCGCCGATCAGTGCGGCGAGCCCCGGAATCATCGCCCTGATCGCGCCCGGCGACAGCGCGCCGACTATCTGGCGCCGCACGCGCGTGTGGTACGGCGGGTCGCTGAACACGAGGCTCGTCGTGTGGTGGGCATACAGAGGCGACTGCGGCCCGAACTTCGGCCCGAATACGGCCTTCTTGTCAGAGCTGAAATGCTCGCGGTCGCGGTAGATCGCGTCGAGATCGGCGTGGCGGGTTAGAAAATAGCTGCCGTCGGGGCAGCGATGAATCGGCGCATGCGCGCGTAGCGCGGCGTAAGTCGGGTAAGGATCGTCCACGAACCCGCCGGGCAGCCGTTCCGGGTCGAAACCGCGGACAAGCGCGGCGTCCCCGTCGTCGAGCTGCTCGGTTGGCCGCATCGGTCACCGCTCCGCGAGTGCGTCGTCGCACGCGTGCGGCGACGGCCAGTCGCTACACTACCACGGGGTCCGAAATAGGCCGCCGGTAACGTCCTTCGGGCCGGGCCACGCTATGCCGCGCGGGACCGCGACTGCTAGACTTTCGTTCGAACCAACCGCTGACGGGCCCACTGCGGGGGGCACCGCGCGGTGGTGCGACGGGGGTAACATGCGGCCGGAATCTCGAGTGAGCACGGTGCGGCGTCGCGGGCGAGCGGTCGTTGCTACGCTGTGCGTTACTATCGCGATGGCGCTCGCCACGCCGGCGCCGGCGGCGCTCCCGCCGGAGGTCGGAACGAGCCCGACGTCCACGGTACTGTCCGTCCCGGCGCATGCGCACTGGGTGTGGATCAACGATCCGTCGTTTGACCACATGATCGACGGGCGTGCACATCTCATAGACGGAGATACGGGTCGCTACCTCGGGGTGCTCAGCACTGGCTACAGCTACACGCACCTCGTCCTGGCCAGGGACGGCAAGCTGATTTACTCGCCGGAAATCTACTTCTCGAGGGGCACGCGCGGCACGCGCACCGACGTCGTGACGATCTACGACGCCGCTACGCTGAAGGTCGTCGACGAGGTGCCGATCCCGCCGAAACGCGTATCGGACATCCCGACGACCGGGAATGCGGGGCTGACCGACGACGATCGCTTCCTCGTCATCTACAACTTCACGCCATCACAGTCCGTGAGCGTCGTCGACACCGCGAGCCGCAAGTTCGTCGGTGAAATCGAGACGCCCGGCTGCGCGCTGGCGTTTCCTAGCGGCGCGCGCACGTTCTTTGCGATGTGCGCGGACGGATCGCTGCTCAGCGTCGAACTCGACGACACCGGCCGCGCGCAATCCCAGTCGCGGACGGCGCCCCTGTTCGACGTCGCGCACGACCCGGTAGCGGAGCGCCCCGTCCGGGTTGGCGACACGTGGTATTTCGTCTCCTACGACGGCCGCATCCATCCGGTGCGACGGACGGCGGACGGGTACAGCGCGGACGCGAGCTGGCCGCTGACGACCGCGGCCGAACGCACCCAGGGTTGGCGTCCGGGCGGCCTGCAGCAGATCGCCGTGCACGCCGGGCAGAACCGGCTGTATGTGATCATGCATCAGGGCGGTCGCGATACGCACAAGGATCCCGGCCGCAGCATCTGGGTCTACGACCTCAAGTCGCACCACCGCGTCCAGCAAGTCGCGACGCGGCATCCAACGGGGTCAATCAAGCTGTCCGGTGACGATCACCCGCTTCTCTTCACGATCTTTGAGGCCAGTTCCGAGCTCGATGTCTACGACGGCCGGACCGGTCGGTTCCTTCGGACGGTCACCGAGGCGGCCTCGTCCCCGATGCTGCTCGTGACCCCGTGAGCGACGCCGTGACATTGGACCCGGGAGTCGGCTACGTGATCGTGATCGCGATGACGGCATTGCTGTTGTCGGCTGCCCGCGCGAAATGGCGCGCCCCCGCGGAGTTTCTCGCGGTCGTCGTCAATTACCGCGTACTGCCGCGGCCACTCGCCGGCGTCGCCGCGCTCGCATTGCCAGCGTGCGAAGCCACGCTCGCCCTGCTGCTCCTGTTCGCGCCGACGCGACGCTGGGCCGCGCTCGGCGGCGGGTTGCTGCTGCTCGCGTACGCCGGAGCTATCTCAATCAACCTGTGGCGCGGGCGTCGCGACCTCGATTGCGGGTGCGCGGGTCCCGCCGAACGCCGGCCCATCGCAGCGTGGATGGTGTGGCGCAACGTCATTCTCGCGTCCATGGCGGCCGCGATCGCCCTGCCGTGGCAGGCGCGTGCGCTGTCGTGGGCGGATGCAATGACGATCGTCGGCGGCGTGACGACGCTGGCCATCCTGTACGCCGCGCTTGATCGCCTGCTCGGTGAGGTCCTGCCAAGAACTGCGGCGCTGCGGGGCTCGCGGTGAACGCGCTCGTCGTATCGAACCTCGTGCTCTGGGTGATCGTCGTCGCCTTGTCGGTCGTCGTGCTCGCTCTGGTGCGCCAGCTCGGCGTGCTGCACGAGCGCATCGCGCCCGTCGGAGCACTGATGCTCGCGAAGGGGCTCAAGGTCGGCGAGCTCGCTCCGACGATGGCGGTCAACGACCTCGAAGACCAGCCGCTGACGATCGGGGGCGCGCGCGTCGACGGCCGGACGCTGCTGTTGATGTTTGTCTCGCCGACCTGCCCGGTCTGCAAGGCGCTGCTGCCGGTCCTAAAGTCGAGCCGCAAGGAAGGGCAGGGTAGCGTCGACATCGTGCTCGCCAGCGACGGCGACGTTGCGGCGCAGCGCGCATTCGTGCGTGACGAAGGGCTCGGAGCGTTCCGCTACGTCGTCTCGGCGCCGCTCGGCATCAGCTACCAGGTGAGTCGGTTGCCCTACGCAGTGCTGATCGATTCAGCCGGCGTGCTGCGCGCGCGGGGCATCATCAACTCGCGAGAGCACCTCGAGAGCCTCTTCGAAGCGCAGCGGCTCGGAGCGGCCTCCTTGCAGGACTATCTCGAGGGACGTGCGCGGCACGAAGCGGCGTGACCGGCCAACGAACGACAGCGAGGCCACGGCGATGAACTGGTTCGACAGGATCTCGGAACATTCGGTGCGGGCAGTCGCACGGCGTACTTCGCGTCGCAGCCTGTTGGCCGGCATCGGGGCGCTGCTCGTGGGCGCCGCGTCGTTGCCGCTGCTACCGGTGGCGCGCGGCGCCGAGGGCAAGACCGCGGCCGGCCCGAAGGCGCAGGCACAGCCGGTCGCCGGCGGCGACGCCGATCCCGGCGACGCGGCGCATTGCGACTACTGGCGGCATTGCGCGATCGATGGCTACCTGTGCAGCTGCTGTGGCGGCACGCAGTCGGCGTGTCCGCCCGGTACCGAGATGTCGGCGATCACCTGGATCGGTACCTGTCACAATCCGGGCGACGGCAAGGACTACGTGATCTCCTACAACGACTGCTGCGGCAAGAGTTCTTGCGGCCGATGCTTCTGCAACCGCAACGAGCGTGACACGCCGCTCTATCAGCCGGGACAGGCGAACGACTACAACTGGTGTTCGGGCAGCACGCAGGCGAACATTCCGTACCACTGTTCGACGGCGCGGATTGTCGGGCTCGCCGAGTAGCCACGTGGGGCGCTTTGCCTGGATTCTCGCAGCCGTGCTCGCGCAGGGGACTGCCGCGAACGCTTACCAGCCGCGTGTCAACTACCAGCTGCAGTGCATGGGTTGCCACCGTGCGGGCGGAGAAGGCGAGGAAGGCAAGGTCCCGTCGCTGCGCCGCACGCTGGTGCCCTTCTCCGCATTCCCCGAAGGACGCGATTTCGTAATGCGCGTCCCCGGTGTCGCGCAAGCGCCGCTGTCGGACGCCGACGTCGCGGCGCTTCTGAACTGGCTGGCGCGCAACCTCAGCGATGTTCCTGTCCCCGACGGCTTCGTCGACTACACGGCGGAGGAGGTCGGACGTACGCGTCTGCACCCGCTCGCCGGCGTGCGCGAGCTGCGCGCGAAACTGCTGGCGCGCATAGGCGAATGACGGCGCGTTCGTTCGCGGGTGCATATCCTTGAGCAGCTACCGGTACCAGCACTACCCGTTCTCGACGCCGCCCGAACTGAGCGGATCCGCGACGCGGCGCCGCCCGGTGACGATCGTCGGCGCCGGACCGGTCGGGCTCTCCTGCGCGATCGACCTCGCGCAGCACGGTATCCCGACGGTGGTGCTCGACGACAACGACGTCGTGTCGGTCGGCAGTCGCGCGATCTGCTGGGCGAAGCGCACGCTCGAGATCTTCGACCGACTCGGCGTCGGCGAGCGAATGGTCGCCAAGGGAGTCACGTGGCAGGTCGGTCGCGTCTATCACCGAAATCGGGAGCTCTATCGTTTCGATCTGCTTCCCGAAGGCGGCCACCGGATGCCGGCCTTCATCAACCTGCAGCAGTACTACGTCGAGGAGTACCTGGTCGAACGCGCACTCGAGTTCCCGGCGCTGATCGACCTGCGCTGGAAGAACCGCGTAACCGGCGTGGACGCGCGCGGCGACGGCGTCGAGGTGTCGGTGGAGACGCCCGCAGGGTCCTACCGGCTGGAGTCCGACTGGCTGATCGCGGCCGACGGGTCAGCGAGCACGGTTCGCGCATCGCTCGGGCTCGAGTTCCAGGGACGCACGTTCGAGGAGAAGTTCCTGATCGTCGACGTTCGGATCGACGCCGACTACCCGAGCGACCGGCGGTTCTGGTTCCAGCCGGACTTCGATCCGGGCCAGAGCGTGCTGATCCACCGGCAGCCGGACAACGTGTTCCGCATCGATTTCCAGCTCGGATGGGACGCGGACGCCGAGGCCGCGCGCGAGCCCGCCCGCGCACTCGAGCGCGTTCGCCGGGTCGTCGGGCCGGGCGTGAACTGCGAATTCGAGTGGTGCTCGGTCTACACGTTTCGCTGCGCGCGCCTTGCGCACTTCGTCGCCGGCCGGGTGCTGTTCGCCGGGGATTCGGCGCACGTCGTCAGCCCGTTTGGCGCGCGTGGCGGAAATGGCGGCATCCAGGACGCCGACAATCTGTGCTGGAAGCTTGCGCTGGTCGTGCGCGGCGAGGCGCCCGGCAGCCTGCTCGCGAGCTATGACCGGGAACGGGGCTTCGGTGCCGACGAGAACATCGTCAATTCCGCCCGCACCACGACGTTCATGACGCCCAAGACCGCGGCCGAACGGCACCTGCGGGACGGCGTGCTGAGTCTGGCGCCGCGATTCCCGTTCGCCCGGGCACTCGTGAATTCCGGCAGACTGTCGAGGCCGTGCGCGCTGACGGGATTCCCCGGCTTCGCGGCCGACAGCGGCACCGTCGCGGGACCGATGCTGCCAGGCGTGCCGTGCGCCGATGCGCCGCTCGAGGATGTCGACGGGCGAGCCACATGGCTCCTGAAGCACGTCGGCGGTGGGCCGACGGCGCTCGTGTTCTGCGACGTGGGGCCCGGTGCGGCAGGGGTTGCCCGGGCGCACGCGGCGAACCCCATTCCGGACCTGCGAGTCGTCGTGATCTGCAAGCAGGGGCGTGAGGTGCCGGGCGCGACGACGCTCGTCGACCGCGATGGCATTGCGAGCGCGCGCTACGGTGGCGCGCCCGGAGTAACCTACCTGATCCGACCGGACCAGCACGTGCTTGGCCGATGGTCGCAATGGGATCCCGATGCGCTGCGGACCACCTGGCGCAACTACCTTTGGGGTGCGGGCGAATGACTGAGCTGCGGCATGACGACGGGTTCGACGGCGGCGGTGACGCGTTCTACGAGCAACTGATCGCTGCGCATAGCGGACTCAGCGATCAGGCGAGCGGCGCCCTCAATGCGCGCCTCGTGCTGCTGCTTGCGAACCACGTCGGCGATGGTCGGGTGCTCGCCGAGGCGCTGCGCGCCGCGCGCGAGGGGCTGGACATCGGCGGCGACCCGCCTGGGAGCCACTTATGAGCAGGAGCTTTGCTTCGCAGGCGGACCTGACCGAGAAGGTCGTCAGTTTCGACCGCCTGTCGGACCACGCGTACGCCTACACCGCACAGGGCGATCCCAACACCGGCATCGTGATTGGCGATGATGCAGTGCTGGTCGTCGACACCCAGGCGACACCGGTGATGGCCGAGGACGTCATCCGTCGCATCCGGACGGTCACCGACCTGCCGATTCGCTACGTCGTGCTGTCGCACTATCACGCGGTGAGGGTGCTGGGCGCGACCGCCTACCGGCCGCAGCAAATCATCGCGAGCCGCGACACCTACGACCTGATTGTCGAGCGCGGCGAAGCCGACATGAAGAGCGAGATCGAGCGATTCCCCCGGCTGTTTCGTGCAGTCGAATCGGTTCCCGGGCTCACGTGGCCGACGCTCGTATTTGAGCGCGCGCTGACGCTGTGGCTCGGGTCGCTCGAGGTCCGGATCCTGCAGCTCGGGCGAGGGCACACGAAGGGCGACACCGTCGTATGGCTGCCCGAGGACCGCGTCCTGTTCTCCGGCGACCTCGTCGAGTTCGATGCGACGCCGTACGCGGGCGACTGCTACTTCGAGGATTGGCCCGCCACGCTCGATGCCCTCGCCGCGCTGAAGCCGCTCAAGCTCGTTCCGGGTCGGGGCGCCGCACTTCAGTCGCCGCAGGATGTCGCACGCGGGCTCGCGGGTACGCGCGCGTTCGTGACGGAGCTCTACGCCGAGGTCAAGCGCGGCGTTGCCGCGGGCCGCAACCTGCGGACGATCTACCGCGACGTCAGTGCCAAGCTGCGCCCCAGCTACGGTCACTGGGTGATCTTCGACCACTGCCTGCCGTTTGACATCTCGCGCGCCTACGACGAGGCGACCGCATTTCGCGACCCGCGCATCTGGACGGCCGAGCGCGACCGGCAGCTGTGGGCGGCACTCGAGAGCTGACGGACGAAGCGCCGTTGGCGCCGGTCAGCGTGCTGCTGCTTCACGGGCTCGGCGCAACGGGCGCCGTGTGGTATCCGGTCGCGGATCGACTGGCCGCGCGCGGCCCGACGCGCGTGCTCGCACCGGACTTGCCCGGCCACGGCACGGCGCCAAGGCACGCGACCTACACCGTCGAAGGTGCGGCGGCTTACGTCGCGGCCCAGCTTGCCGGCGAGGCCGCGCTCTATGTCGTCGGGCACTCCTTCGGCGGCTACGTCGCGCTGGCACTGGCGGCGGGTGGATACGGCGTGCAGCCGCGAGGCGTGCTGACCGTCGGCACGAAACTCTCGTTTGACACCGACGAGCAGGCACGCGCGGCGGACCTGGCTCGCCGACCGGCGCGGATCTTCGAAACGCGTGAGGAGGCGGTCGCGCGCTACCGAAAGGTGTCGGGGCTCGATGCTCGCCTGGCGCCGGATGAGCGCTTGCTGGAACGCGGCGTGGTGGCCGACGGTGCGGGCTACCGACTGGCTGCAGATCCGGCGACCGTCGGCGTCGTGGTTCCGCCTTTCGCCGCGTTGCTCGCGGCCGCGCGCTGTCCGACGCTGATTGCGCGCGGCGAGGGAGATCCGGTCGTGACGAGCGCGGAACTTCGCGCGGTCGCGCCAGAGGCGATCGACGTCCGAGGGTGCGGGCACAACCTTCAGGTCGAATCACCCGCAGCCTTGATTGCGCTACTCGAACGACTTCGGCGCGGCTGAACGATTAGGGCGGCGGCTCATAACATAATCCCGGACGGGCCACTCGGTTCTTACCTGTTTGAGTCGCCGCACGACGCATTAAGACACATTGATTGCGCGACTGGACGGAGCAGGGCATATTCGGCCTCGTGTAAACGGCAAACCCGTCGAAAGGCGGGGACGCAAAGCCTCCGGTCGTCGGAACTGATGTTCAACGATAGCGGGGTTGCCACAGTCCGCCTCTTGAGCTGACGCGCCGTTCTGGCGCCGCTCTACGAGGCCTGCGATCGGGGCCCGGCGCATCGGGCGTCCGGCCGCGTTCAGGCAACCCCCCACGACCGGAGCTCGACTGGAGACCACGGGCGTTGGGAGTCACAAATGAAGAATCTGTACGAACAGTCCCTGGAGCAGTCGGCTTCGGGCGGTGCTGCGGGCGCCGCGCCGACCGTCGGCTGGCACGGCGCTGAGGCGCAGTCGCAGTCGCTGCACGTCATCACCCTCACATCATCTACTGCGCCGCTGCCGTTGCAGGCGCCGAAGGCGCCGGAGCTCGCCGGGCTCGCGGTGTTTCGCTCGCGGCGCGTAGAGGATGGGCGCGAGCGGTTCCGCCTGCACATCGGCTATTTCCCGTCGGTGGCGGCGGCCGAGCAGCTGCTACCGGTCGTGCGGACGCTTTATCCGGCGGCGTTCGTCTCGCCCGCACCGCAGACCAATCTCGGCTCGCTCGACGACACCGCGATCGCGCGTTTCAGCATCCTCAGGCCCGTCGAGACGCCTGCCGCGGAATCCCCGCCAGCGGCAGAACCGGTCATCGAGCCGGTACCCGAGCTCGCTGCCGCGAACGACGCTGCCGAAGAGGCTCCTGCGCCGACGCTGACCGCAGCCGACGCCGTCGTCGCCGCCCCGAGCGTCGAGCCATCGCCGCCCGTCGAGGCGCCGCCGCCCGTCGCGACGCGCGCGCCGGAGCATAAGCCGACGCAGCGCTACGCCGTGCAGCTGATCTGGACGAAGGAATCGATCGACCTCGGAAAGGTTCCAAACCTCGCGATATTCGACGGCTACCTGCTCTATGCCGTGGAAACGGAGCCGGGCGGTCGGCGAATGTACGGCGTGCGCCTCGGCTTCTACGAGGACGCGCTGTCGGCGCGGCTGGTCGCGCAGTACGTGCGCTCCGACTTTAAGGGCGTGTCCGTGGTTCCGGTCAGCGGTCGCGAAGTGACCCGCGCATCGAGCGCGGCGA
>Ga0335069_10001004_pt1 | contig 45424 bp, 39 predicted proteins | sample Lox_Sample_11_FD_206714 | JGI IMG/M metagenome (GOLD analysis project Ga0335069, IMG submission 206714) | Soil microbial communities from Loxahatchee National Wildlife Refuge, Florida, United States - Lox_Sample_1.1 | ecosystem: Environmental > Terrestrial > Soil > Wetlands | place: USA...
AGCGAATCAGCGCTCGTTGCTGACTTTGCCCGATGGAATCGTTCTGGCGTACACTTACGCATGGCGCGTATCCCAACCCGGTGTAGACCGGCAGGGTGACGATCATGAATCTGCAAGCTGGAAAGTCGATCCAGGAATCGCGCACGATGCACGCCGTGCTCGAAGAGCGAGCGCGAGAGCTCGGCGGTCGGCCCTTCGTCTATTATCGAGATTCAGTTCTGAGCTACGAGGAATTGAATCGCGCCGCGAATCGGACGGCGCGCGGTCTCCAGAACCTCGGAGTGCGCAAGGGCGATCGCGTCGCCGTGATGCTGACCAACCGCCCCGAATTTCTTTTTCTTAGTTTCGGACTCAGCAAGCTCGGCGCGATCGAAGTCCCGATCAACACGGCGCATCAGGGCTATCTGCTGAGCTACATGATTCGGCAGACCGAATGCTCGATCGTCGTGGCTGAAAGCCAATTCCTCGCCGCGCTCGGCAAGGTGATGCCGGAACTCCCGACCGTCGCCAGGATGGTTGTATTGGATACGCGCGAAACGCCATCTGCGATCGAGGGCAGGCCCTGCGTGGCGTTTGAAGAGATGACCGCTAACGATGGCGACTATAGGCGTGCGACCGTGTCATGGAGCGATCCACTGGTCGTCCTGTTTACTTCCGGCACGACCGGACCTTCCAAGGCTGCCGTGCTTCCGCAGAACTACGCCCTGCACATGGGCGAGATAACCTGCGAGTCGACGGGCTACGGCCCGGACGATTGTCTTTACAATGCGCTGCCTCTCTTTCACGGCAACGCGAAAGTCCTCTCGATGATGCCGGCGCTGTTGAGCGGCGCGCGCATGGTATTGGCGCCGCGCTTCTCAGCCGGAAGCTTCTGGGACGAAGTCAGACATTACGGCTGCACTGAGTTCAACTACATCGGAGGAATTCTCCCCATCCTGCTCAAGGCCGAGCCGCGACCCGACGACGGCGACAACCCGCTGAGAATCCTGATGGGCGGAGGAGCCTCGGCGGCGGTGTGCGAGGCTTTCGAGAGCCGTTTCAACGTATCGATCGTCGAAGGCTACGGGATGAGCGAGATCGGAATTCCGTTGATGAGCACTCCTGGCCAAAGAAAGGCGGGCGCCTGCGGCAAGCCGCATCGCCACTATGAAGTCAGACTGGTGGACGACGACGGCGTGGAGATCGATGAAGCCGATACTCCCGGCGAGTTGCTGGTTCGTCCCAAGACACCGTGGTCCATGATGCTTGGATACTACGGGATGCCGGACAAGGCGGTTGAAGCGTGGCGGGACCTCTGGTTCCACACCGGGGATTATCTGAAACGCGACAGCGACGGCTTCTTCGCTTTCGTGGACCGCAAGAAGGATGCGATTCGTCGGCGCGGCGAGAACATCAGCTCCTGGGAAGTCGAGCGCATCGTCGCCGAGCATCCAGCCGTGCTCGAATGCGCGGCGATCCCGGTTCGTTCAGAGTTGGGCGAAGACGAGGTGATGGTCTGCATCGTGCTCAAACCGGGTCACTCGACACGCGCCCCCGAATTGATCGAGCACTGCAACTCCAGCATGGCCAAGTTCATGGTCCCGCGTTACGTGCGCTTCATGGATGCATTGCCGAAAACGCCGACCGAACGAGTCCAGAAATATCAGTTGCGCGAAGAGGGCGTGACCTTGGACACTTGGGATCGCGAACGCCTACGCTGATTGGCGTCACATCCAACCTGTCTGCGTGCGCACTCGCAGGCTAGTCGCCTTCGAACGCGCGATCTTTCACGAAAATTGCCGACTGATCTCCAAAGTAGACCAGCTTGTCCTCTTGCCAGAAGCGAAACTCATAGCGCAGCATCACACGCTTCGGTCCCCGGCGCGCCTTTGTTTCCTTGGAATGCAACCGCAGCGGCGGGCCAATGGCTACGAGACTTCGGAAATCAGCGCGATGGATGCGGTTGCCGAACCCGACCCATCCGTTCTCCCATCGACAGTTGTATAGAAAGTAGGCGTGGAGGCAGCCGAGGTTGCCCGTCAGCAGTAAAAGGTCGGGCGCCGATACGTGCCGGGGATGGATGCTTGGATCGCCCGCTTGATAGCGGGAGACGGGTAGCACGCGCGTCGTGTCCATGGACGCTTCGATCTCACGTTGTGCGAGATCGACTCCCAGCACGTCATCGATCAGGAATGCCTCGCTCGAATAGGGAAACGTCGAGACGAAGCGCTCGAGCTCAAGCTTCGAAGGTGTACTCACAACCGCAGATAATCCCAAGAGCGGCGAGACATGACAAGTCGCGGACCAGCACAGCTACGAACGAAATCGAGGGACGAGGGCCAGCGCGTTTTCGCGATCCGCTTTGCGGCGCATCTCGGGCGTGAAGATATGGAGCCGGCTCAGGGCATCGGGACAACCGGCGCCGGAGCGAACGGGAAATCGCTTCCGAACAGGATGTGAGAGGGATCGGTCAACTCCAGCAAAGAAGCCATCGCGTTCGGCGACGGCGATAGAATGTCAATGCGTCTCGATCCCCGATCGGGCAAAGTTCCGCTACTGATCCGCCCCCTTGTCCCTGTTTCCTTCCGATGCAAATGCCTCGATAAGAAACGCCGCATACAGACTTCAAATTCTTTCATGTGCTGCCATTTGCCAAGAGCGATTCGCATCGCAGAACCACAGACTGTTGTCTCTTTGACTGCCAACATACGCACTTCCGGATCCGGAGTCGGGTATGCATTTTGCGTGAACGCTGTCCACACGCGGTTCGCAGAATGAGGCCCAATCTGGATCGAGTGATGGCGGTTTCGGTTTATTGATTATGGCCTTGTGGGCCTCCCCGCGTAGGACTGATCGCATTCAGATAGGGGAACAAGATGGGCGACGACTACGTGCGTTATATCGAAAAGACCCGCGAGTATTACCTCGCTGAGGGCTATGCCGCTCCGTACCGGTGGGCGCATTTCGACGATATTCCGTTTACCCGCCTCGCCAAGCCGATCGCACAATGCCGCATCGGGCTGGTTACCACCAGCGACATCGCGGTGCGATCCGAAGCGGGCGAGCGCGAAGCGCATGACCGCCAGACGCTAGCCGGCAACGTGTACTCGATCCCGATGAACTGTCCGCTCGATCGCCTGTACAGCCGCAGCGAGCACTACGATCGCTACTCGACCACGCTCGACGACGTGGACTCGTATTGCCCGATCACGCGGCTCGCTGAATTCGCCGCCGAACGCGTGATCGGATCGATCGCTCCGCGGTTTCACGGCGTCTACACCTCGTACAGCCAGCGAGTGACGATGGAGCGTGACGCGCCCGAGGTGCTGCACCGGATGCGCGAGGACGGCGTCGATGCCGCCCTGCTCACGCCGATATGACCGGTCTGCCACCAGACCGTGAGTCTGGTCGCCCGCCATCTGGAAGCCAACGGAATCCCGACCGTGGTTCTCGGAACCGCAAGAGATATCGTCGAGTACGTGGGTGTGCCGCGTTTCGTGTTCAGCGATTTCCCGCTCGGCAACCCATGCGGGCGTCCGTTCGACACCGCCATGCAACGCGATATCATCGGCGTGGGGCTTGAACTCCTTGCGAGCCCTTCAAAACCGGCGACTACCGTTCAGACTCGCTACGTGTGGAGTGAGGACGATTCCTGGAAGCGCCTGGTCTTCACGAAGGAGAGGCCGTTTTTGGAAGGCGAGGCCCGGGAGCATTGGATGACGGCGAAGGAAAACTATCGCCAACTCAGGCGCGATGGGAAAATATAGAAGGGCGCCTATGAAACCGGAGGTTACCGTCTTCTCATCGCCGCTATGCGCTCCGTGCGAGCGCTTGAAGGCCTACCTGCGCGAGCGCGGCGTCGAGTTCGTCGTGCGCGACGTGATGGTCGACGAAGACGCGGCCCTCTTGTTGGAAAGCCGCAATATCCGCACCACACCGGTCTTGATGGTCGAGGATGAATTGATCGTCGGCTTCGATCGCGACCGCATCGATCGGCTCCTCGACGCGCGGGGCAAACGGTTCGCCCGACGGGCGTAGTTACGGCTCGGCTGCGCAAGGTCCCGCCCAAACACGACGAGCCCGACCCGATACCGCCCCGCATTTCGTCTTTCCCTGCTCGATCCTCGGCCGGGGGCAGAGTTTGCATAAAGACCCTCATGCTATAGGTTGACAATCGTGCGTCTCTGGTTGCTGGGCAATTATCCCCGGATCCGGTCTTGGTCGCTGAATGAAGGAACGCAGGGGCGGCCATTCATAAGATCTGAACCGACAGGGCATCATCTCTCGCCCGCGCGCGCGTAGCGGCGAGGTGATCGTTAATGCGGCGCGTTGGCGAACTTGATGGGCTGCGGGGAATGGCCTGCCTTTCCGTCCTCGTGGCGCACTACTTCGGAGAAGTCGCACACGGCTATCGCTTACTTGCCTTCGGCTGGGCGGGAGTGGATCTCTTTTTCTGCTTGTCCGGCTTTTTGATAGGAGGCATCCTGCTCGACAATAGAGAAAGTGATTCCTACTTCAAAACATTCTATATAAGGAGAGCGTTCCGAATATTCCCCATCTATTACGTGACCATCATTTCACTACTGCTTTTCTTAGGTCACGTCAGCTGGGCTGCCAACTATACTCGACTACCCGCGGCCTCGATCTGGTATCTCACCTATTCGCAGAACTTGCTGTTCGCCATTAGAGATGATGCCGGCGGCAAATGGCTTCTGCCGACTTGGACGCTATGCGTAGAGGAGCAATTTTACCTTCTACTTCCGATGATACTGTATTTCTGTCCCCGCCGATTCACGCTTCGAATGTTGATAGCCTTGATTGCGAGCGCGTCAATTTTTCGTGTTGGACTGGCGATGGCCGGCGCAGGTGAGGTCGCCTTGTATGTCCTGCTGCCATCTCGGTGGGACCTGCTGTTCCTCGGCGTGCTTGGCGCCTACGTATATCGCGATCAAAATCTCTGGACCTTCTTGATGGCCGAAAAAAGCAGGAATTTGAAGGTGCTTATTTTGCTCAGTGCCCTGACGGCCGCTTTGCTTAGTGGTCTTGACGGGCATTTCGAGTTACAAACGTTCTCCCTTTTCGGAAACCTTTTCGTTGGCGCCGCACTCACCGGTTACATTGTGCTTATCATCAGCGGCGCTCCCGAGGGCGCTCGCTTCCGAGGCAAATACGTTAGATTCTTTGGGAGCATCTCCTACGGGCTTTATCTTGTTCATCAACCCATAGCCGGCATTATGCATGCGGCGATTCTTAACGGACGCCCCGATATTGCGACGCTGGCTCAACTTGTGGTCACTATAGGCGCTGCGGGGATGTCGATTGCGGTAGCCTATCTCTCGTGGGCCTACTTCGAGCGTCCGCTCGTCGAGATCGGACACCGATGGGCTTATGCGGGCGTCGCGCCGGCGCGCTCACTAGCCGCAATGAGTTGACGCAAGGCGGGGTGAGCCGGATGTTCGTCGTTCATCCGAGCCATCTCAGCGCGCCGGTTTGATCCGGTAACGATCATCAGCTTCGAAATCCGCGTGGGCGCCAAAGTGGTGGTTGCGTTAGCCTGATCGCACAAACCGAGCGAAAACATTGTTTTAGGCTCGCCGTGCCGGCTTTCAGTGAGGTCGTTCTTGCGCTTGCGGGAGCCAAGGCGCATCGAAGTGCCGGTCGTTTGAGTTTGAATTCCGGTTGAGAGAGCCGCACCCTGGGAATTTCGTTTCGGCCAAATCATCTGTGTCAAATTCTCCCGCGTGTGACGATTAGAATCACTCGTGTCCACACCACGTTGCCCCTAATCCCTGTTCTGGCGATTCCTGAGGTTTGGCACCCGTGATGCTTGCCTCGACCCAAATCAGGTCAGGAATTCTTGCGTTGCCGGACTGGAGGAGACGTTACGGCCATGGACGAAGACTCGAGAGAAGCGGCGCGCCGGGAATTGTCATCCTCGAACCGGCAATACTGGAACTGGGACCAGTGCCGATGGGGAACGCATCGCGTTAACTGCCTGCCCGGAGGATGCCCGTTTCGCGTGTACGCTCGCGAGGGGAAGGTAATCCGGGAAGAGATATCGTGCACCTATCCCGAATTCTCGGACTCGCGCTTCGAGGTTCCGGATTTCAACCCGCGCGGATGCCAAAAAGGGTATCAGCATTCGCGGGCGATGTACGGCGCAGATCGCGTGCTTCATCCGATGAAGCGTATCGGAGAGCGCGGAGCGGGCAAGTGGGAACCGATAAGCTGGGAGCGGGCTTTCACCGAAATTGGCGAAAAGCTCGCCGACGTAATCCAGAAATACGGTGCGCAAAGCCTCGTCGACGAGCACTGCTCAAACGGCGCAAGCGTGGTTCGTGGCGGCGCAGAAGGGACGGTCGGCGCGATTACCTCGCTGCTGGGCGGCGTCAGCTTCGACACCGACGCGCTGGGATGCGATTTCAACCGCGGACAGTACCTGACCTTCGGGCAGTATCATCATACGGCGGGGATCGAATCGCTCTTTCTGCCCGATACGCTCTTCATCCTTTCCAATCCCGTCTACGCGAATATCCCGGATATGCACTACATGCTCGAGGCGCGCTACCGAGGCGCAAAGGTGGTAGTGATCGCGCCCGACAAGAATCCCACGGCGCAGTTCGGCGACGTCTGGGTGCCTGTCGATTGGTCGGCGGATCCCGCGTTGTGGCTTGGTGTATGCCGGATACTGATCGAGAAGGGGTGGGTCGATATCGATTTCATCAAGGAGCAAACGGATCTGACGGTTGTCGTTCGCGGCGACAACGGCCGCTTTCTACGAGAATCGGACCTCATCGACAAAGGAGATTCCGAGCAGTTTTTCGCGATTGACGACGCAACCGGCGAACTTGCGCCGCTTCCCAAAGGCACTCTGCAAGCCTCGGTCGGCTATAGGCTCGAAGGCAGGTTAACCGCCAACCTTCGCGACGGTTCGAAAGTCGAATTGACTACAGTCTTCGGGCTGCTCAAGCAGCGGCTTCAGGATTACACGCCCGAAAAGGTGCACGAGATATCGGGCATACATCCTGATCAACTTCTGCAAATCGCTGAACTGTGCAGGCCTCCGCGCAAGGTCTATGTCTTCATCAACTGGATGGCGGGCAAGACCTATCATGGCGATCTAATCGAGCGCGCCTACTGCTACATGCTTGCTCTTACCGGAAACGTCGGGAAGCCGGGAACCGGGACGCAAGGATGGTCTCAGGGGGCCGAGTTCGGATGCGGAATGCCGATGCTGAGCGGTCTGCCCAAGGACATCCTCGAATCGTCAGACCCGATCCTGTTCGCGATGAACATGATGGGCAGGGCGATCGAAGACTACAAGATGCGGTTCAAGATGGACCCGAGCATGCCCCTGGTCGAGGCCGCGTTCGGTGCATTGCGCGAGCAACTGAAATCGGCCGGCACCTACTCCACGCCGATTTTCTTCTGGTATCGTCACGGCGGCTACAAAGAAGTGTGGGATAAGTACCTGGAGGATCCGCATACCCGCAAGAAGATCAGCGAATACGTCGAGCTTGCGGAGCGCGAAGGATGGTGGAAAGGTTTCGACAACCCGACGAAAGACGTGACGCCCAGAGCAACCTTCATCTCGGGTGGAAACCCGCTGCGTCACTATCGCGGCGGGATGAATACCTATTTGAAAACTCAATGGCCGCGCTACGAACTTATCGTCACTATCGATCCGCGATGGAGCGTAACCGGACTCTACTCGGACTACGTACTTCCTGCCGCCTCCTACTATGAATATGCGGATGCCAAGGGTGGCGCGACCAGCACCCGGTTCGGAATCTTCACGGATCAGAGCGCACCCATGGTTGGGCAGTCGCGCTCCGATCGGCAAATCGTGCTGGGGGTGCTGCGCGCGGTTCAGGCGGCCTTCAAAAAGCGGGGTATCAGCAAATACAAATCCGGCGACCGCGAGATAGTCGTCGATGACATCTACTGGCGCGCCACCTACGGTGCTCACTACGGCGAGAGCAACGAGGACGAAGAGCGCCTTGTAGACCAGGCGTATCGCGCACTTGGAAGCATGGGATGGTATTCGAGTCTCGACGGGGACGAGGTAAGCCTCGAAAACGTCCGACGCAATGGGATGGTGTGGCTAAGCGGTCGGCCCGACTTCCCGACCGTGATGACACAAAGCGCGGACCTGGTGCCCGGCGAAGTCTTCTGGCCGCTTCGCGATCAGGTCGAACGCAAAATCCCCTATCCCACGACCACGCGTCGCATTGAGCTATACCTGGACCATCCGTGGTTCATCGAAGCCGACGAGCACCTGGTACGCTACAAGACTCCGCCGTTTATCGGCGGCAGGCAGCCGATGCGTCTCACCAGCGGCCACGTGCGATGGAGTATCCACGGCGTATGGCACACCTCGGAGGAAATGCTAAAGCTCCATCGCGGCGAGCCCTTCGCTTTCATCAACAGCTCAATCGCCGCAAAGCGGGGAATTGCCGACGGCGACTTTATCAAGGTCTTCAATGATTACGGCAAATTTCTGGTCAGAGCGAAGCCGACCGGATGCGTTCGTCCCGATCAACTCGTTATCTATCACGCTTGGGAGCCCTTTCAGTATGTAAACGGAATGTCTTACGACGGCCTGCTTCCGGGTCCGCCGAAGGGTATCCACTTCGCAGGCGGCTATCGCCATTACGAATACAGCTTGATGACCTGGACGCCCTCGCAATCCGACCGACATACGAGTATTGAGTTCGAACGAGCGGAAAACCAATAGCGATCATTTTGTGATTCGCTCGCAACAAATCCTTAAGGAGAACGACGATGAGCAAATACTGTTTTGTGGTCCTGACGAACGCCTCCGGCGGCCGCGACGAAGAATTCAATCGGTGGTACAACAATCAGCACATTCCCGATGTGCTGAAGATTCCCGGTTTTGTCGCCGCGCAGCGATTCAAGCTGGCCGACGCTCAGATGGAAGGCTCCGAGAGCGCGTGGCGATACCTGGCGCTGTACGAAATCGAAACGAACGATCTCGCGGGCGCCCTCAAGGAGCTTTCCGCGAGAGTTGGCACGCCCGCGATGGTGATGAGCGAAACCCTCGAGATGAAAGGGATCGGCGCTTACGTTTTTTCGCCGATCGCCGAACGCGTGGTCGCCAAGAGATGATTGCGTAGCCGAGGCAGCAGCATGAGTCGCGATCGGGAACAACGTACGAATCAATCGCCTGGTCGTCGGACCACCTACGGCGCCGCGCTCAGGTCCTCATATGGTCCCGACGATTTGAAGGGCTTCGATCCGTCGCGCGATCTCGGCGCCCCCGGTCAGTATCCCTACACGCGTGGAGTGCGGTCGTCGGGCTATCGAGACCGGGAGTGGACGCTGCGCCAGGTGGTCGGCTTGGGCACCGCCGAGGAGACCAACCAGCGCCTGCGCTACCTGTTCAGCCATGGGCAGACGGGCTTCAGCGTATGCGGCATGGGATACGCGCCGTACGAATCGTCGGACCCGCGTTCGCTTGGAATCCTCGGGCGGGGCGGCGTGTGGATCGATACCGTGGACGATATCGAGACTCTATTCGACGGTATCGACATGAGCGCGGTTACGATCAATCAAATCGGCGCGTCGATTCCGGTGTTCGCGATGATCCTCGCCGAGGCCGAGCGTCGCGGGCTGCCATTGAGCGCCCTGCACGGCACCATCCAGAACGTGATGCTGCCCGGTGGAGAGGGCGAAGAACTGCGCGGCAATCACTGTCTCGACATCATCGAATTCTGTACGCGCCATATGCCGCACTGGAATCACACCAGCATCTCGGCGCGCAACATGCGCGATCAGGGACTGTCTTCGGTGCAGGAAGTGGCCTTTGGAATCTATCAGGGAGTTCTCACAGTACGGGCGGCGATGGCTCGCGGTCTCGAGGTCGATTCCTTCGCCTCGCGTATTACATTCTTCTTCAGCGCTGAGAATGAACTCCTGGAGGAAGTTGCGAAGTATCGCGCCGCCCGCAGGTTGTGGGCGAGACTGATGCGCGAGCGCTTTGGCGCGCGCGATCCGAGATCTGAATTTATGCGATTTCACGTGCAGACCTCGGCTCTCAGCCTCACCTTGCAGCAGCCGCTTAACAACATCGTGCGCGGCGCGATACACGCGCTGGCGGCGGTGTTGGGCGGAGCGCAATCGTTGTCGGTTAACTCGTTCGACGAAGTGCTGGCGATTCCGGCGCCGTCGGCCGCGATGCTCTCGTTGCGCACCCAGCAGATCGTCGGTTTGGAAACCGACGTCGCCGCAGTCGCAGATCCGTTTGGGGGTTCGTACTGCATCGAAGCGCTCACCAACGAGATCGAATCGGAAGCGCGCGCGATTCTTGGCAAGCTGGAAAACATGCCCGCGTCCAAAGCCTGGGAGCTGATGGCGAGTGAGGCCGACCAAGCAGGCTATCGTCGTCAGCGCGAAATTGACGAAGGAGCCAGAACGGTCGTTGGCGTGAATCGATTTCGCATTGACGAGAACGAGGAAGAGGGGCTCGGCCTCGAGCCGCGTGAGGTATTCGCCTATGACCCTGCGTGGCGCGAAAAACAAATCGCGCGGCTTGAAAAGGCAAAACGCCAGCGTGACTCCACCCGTGCGAATGACGCGGGAAAGCGGCTGGCCGATGCCTACCTGGTGCGTGAAAACATCGTGCCGCCAATGATTGAAGCTGTGAAGGCGCACATGAGCATTGGCGAGATAACCAGGCTTCTGGCGGATGTCGGCGGATGGGAACAGCTTCGCGGCCGCCACGGCTTTTACATCGGTCAGCTGTACTGAAAGGGGCCATGCACCGCATCCGATTTCTGCTGGTGGCCGATTCTCCAGGGCATACGACTGGCTACTACGTCGTCGCCCGCGCGCTACGCGAGGCAGGTGTAGAGGTGATTCTTGGCGGTTATGCGCAGGCAGACGAGATTGCCGAGACTGCGATTCAGGAGGACGTCGATTTCATCGGCTACCGAATCATGGATCGAGAACCGCTCGCGATTGTCTCGCGCTTGTGCGAGATCCTCAAAAATCGCGCGTCCGAGGGCATTCGCCTGATCGTCGGTGGCATAGTCGCGCGGGCCGACATCTCCAAACTCAAGGAACTCGGAGTCGAAGCGGTCTTCCGGCCCGGCGCCAAGCTGAGCGATATCGTGGCTCACGTAACCGGCGCGTTGGTCCCTTGAGACGCTGGGCCGCCAAAAGCGGTCCATGGTGAATCCGCACGCGGCGACGTCACGGCGGTTCACCGGAGGATTCCTTGCCTTTTCTCCGCATCCGGAGTTTTTTCATAGTTAGGGGCGCAAACGGAGCCTTGGTTGCGTTCCTTCGAAAGCCAATCAGACGATTCGAAACAGGGGAAGAACCATGGATTTCAAGCAGGTGGTAGGGCGCCGTCGAAGCATTCGTTACTTCCAGCCGTGGCGCCCGGTCGAACGAGAGAAGATCCAGATTATGCTCGAAGCTGCGCGGCGTGCCTCGTGCGCGGTTAACGCCACGTTCATGCGCGCTATTGTGGTGCATCGCGACCAGATGCCGCGCGAGTCGCTCGAAGCGCTCAAGACTCCGGTCTCAGGACTCAACATCGAGCTGGCGCCGGTCCACATCTACATCTACTGCGATCCCACTGCTTTCAAAGGAGCGCAACAGCGTCTCAAGCGGCTGGTCGACGTTGGGGCGCTCAATGCTACCCATGGTTGGAGTCACAAGTTCGTCGACGAGTTCGTATGGCCGAACATTCTCAAGCCCGCGTCCGAGAACCCGATGACAGCGACGCGCCCGGGCGGTGCGCCCCCGATCGCGGGCGTGGCTGCCGACGCCGGAATCGCCACCTGCCAGGCAATGCTTGCAGCCGTTGATGAGGGGCTCGGCGTGTGCCTGGCCGCGTTTATGCCGGGGCCGGTCAAGTCGCTGCTCAAGCCGCCCGATCATTGGGTCCCGCTATGGGTGCTGCTGGTGGGCTATCCGGCGGAGGGAGCGGAAGCGGGAGGTCAGCGGCCGCGTCCTGCGATGGAAGAGATTTACTTCGAGGGCGAGTACGGCAAGCCGTTCAAGGAAGATCCCAAAGTCACCGAACATCTGAAAGAAGCCGGAATGATCCAGGCGCCCGCGCCGTTGCCCTGGCGCAAAGAAGAGGTCAGAGCGTTGGCGCAAATGTTTGGTCTGCCCGAGTAAGATCCTTTGTTCAGAAAGTACCCTGGCGCGAAGTCACGAGCTTCGCGCCAGGGTTGGGAGCGTGCAAGTTCAAAAAACCGATGAGTTCAATACACAAATCGCTGGAAGCATACGACTCGGTCAAAACCTGGTTTCAAGGGTTGCGGGAGCAATCGGGCATAGAACCATCGGAAGATCCTTCCCGGCTCAAACTGCTTGAGGAGTTCTGCGCGCTTGTCGAGCTTGACCCGGACGATGTGGTCAAGGCCTGCTTGCTCGTTAAGGAAGGCAAGGAGACCAAGATCAGTATCAAAGGCAGGCGCACGATGGCCGAGCGCATCGCGGATTTTCAAGCTGCCGGCGCAGGCGATTCGCGGGAGCGCGCCAGACGAGGAAACGCGATAAGGAGTTTCCTGATCCATAACGGAATCTTGTTGCAGGCCGGGACCCAGATCTAAGTGACTCGGTCAACTGAAAGCTTCGCTTCGCATGTTGCGAGCCACATTTATCTGCCAAGTCGCCGGAGCGCGGCGAGTGAGCAGAATTTGTCGAACAATCCGGGATCGTTGAACTTCAGATTGAAACCGCCGGTGATCCTCGGCACGAGCTGTTGCCTGCTGGCCCTCTTTTCACGCATGTCGAAGGCGTGAAACTGCATGGGTGACCAGAAGCGGTCGGGCGCGCCTTCGGGCCACTCAAACTGAGGCTTGCGCTCGAAGTAGTCAAAGCCGTTTTCCCATTGATGCCACGGCTTTCCCTCCGCATCGTAGGCAATCATCACCAATGGGTTAAGCGTCCGAGCGTCGACCCACAGACGCTTGCGGCTGTACGGACAGTGCTGGTAGGTACGCGGCTCGATATCGCACACGTATGCTTCCGGCACCAGTTCCATATGCGTGACAGCATATTTGGAGCCCGTTTTGCCGCCGCAGGTCTTGTGTTCCCAGTTGGATCGTTCCAGGGAAGCGCCACCGTGTACGCAAGCCAGCATAGGGCCTTGCGCGACAAGCTTGTAGCTACCCCAGGTAAGCAGCGGATCGCCCAGGCAGAAAAGATCGGAAGCGAAATAAGTTTCTCCCGGGAACATCGGCTCGAACGGCTGATCCCCGGGCAGCGTTCGTACCCGCTTAATATCGGGACTGTAACCGTATATCTGGGGAAAAATATGCTGGTCGTACGGCCAAAGCTGCAACTGTACCGTACCCTGATGGTCCTCCGGATAAGTTACTACCGAGGTCATGATGCGGAGTTGATCTTCATGGCCGGACTGGTACGGCTTCGGTTCCAGGGTGGTGCGTCCTACGGTGTGCCAGTCAACGAAAAAGAATTCGTAAACGTGAGTAACATTACCGTCGGCGTCGGTGTTCCATTCTTTTGCCAGGTTGGTAGCAGAGTCATATCTGAAGGCCGTCAGGATGCAAGGCAGGAGAATTTCCTGGGCAGTCTTCGGCTCAGGGAACGGATTTCCTCCGATCCAGGGCTTCTTGTCCGCGGTGTAAAGGTTGCCGTCGGGGAAAATCCTGTGTACCCCATTGTTGCGCAGCGTGGCCTCGAGATAAGAGGCCGGCATCAGTCGGCTCATCTCGGTCTCGGTGCCGCCGAGTTCGACAATTCGGCCGTCATTCTTGATCTGCCAGTATGTCACCGGATCGAGGAGGTCTCTTGCGATATCGACATTCGAGGCATCGAGGGCTCCGCCGATCTTAAGCTTTCCCTTGGAGTATTCGGCAATCGAAAGAAGCTCCGGAGGATAGGCTGCAGCGCAATCGCCGTGACGTCCAATCACGTCATATAGCGGCGCCAGCAAGCCGGCGGCAATTATTCCTCTGGCAGCCTGTTCAATAAAATGCCGTCTCGTCCATCCCCGCGGATATTTGATTAGCTGCATCGGTAGTTTCCCTGGATTAAATGTCCCGCTCGTTGGCGAGACTCTGTTTGGCAATTGGACTGCGTTTGTCGCTAGAGAGTCTTGCCAGGGTCATCGTTGTCGCACCTGAGACCGAGTGCCTGTCTTCACCTGTAGCAGGCTGGCGCCGAGGCCTCGAAATCATCGATGACGTCGTTCGAATCTACTTTCCAAACGCCACAAGGCGCCACTCAAAATCAAAGCAGCTCTACAAGCACGCCAGTTGACGACTTGGGATGCACCACCCAGCGAAGCTTGGCATCCTCCGCGATCGGCGCGCGCTCGATCACTTTAAGGCCCCTGCGAGCAAGCATCTTTCCGGCTCCCTCGACATCTTCGACTCGCAGCGCGAGGTGGTAGAAGCCCTCGCCGGCCGTGGCCAGTCTTCGCGCCACAGCATTGCTCAAGTCCGCCTTGTTTAGAGGTTGCATCAGTTCGATGTGCATCTCATCGGCGCTTCCGTTCGGCGAGAGGAAGGCGCTCCGAATTCCCTCGGCCGCGATATCCATTCGGCGGAACTCTTTCATGCCGAAATTCTCCGACCACAGCTTCACGGCCGCATCCAGGTCGTGAACCACGATGCCTATGTGAGTTATTTGCGCTGCCATTGTTGCCTCCGTATCTGGAATCGTCCGGTGATAACATTCCCGAACAGAGCTGGAACCCAAAAACTGCAGGCGCTCAATAGATGGCTGCTTGGTAGTTCGTGGATGCCCATCTCGTGCCCTCTAGCGCCAGTCCCGGATGGCAGCGCAATTACGCCGCGCGAGCGTCGTGAGCAACCTGTCGACGTGCGGCGTCGAGAAGGGGATCACGCAGGTGGCCACCAGAGTCATGTGCAGCCCCGATACGATGTTGCGTCGATAGGCCGCGAAGGCCGCCTCAGGCGTATAGGAGGGTTCGACCTCGGCTATTGCAGCCGCGTGGGCGCTCACAAGTTCGTGCTCGCAAGCTCGCCTGTCCTCCGGCGAGACGCTGCTGCTGAGAAAATACGCCACGTCGGATTGCGCGTCGCCGGTCCTCGCTCCTTGCCAGTCGATAAGGTAGGCGCGCACCGATGCCGGATCCCGGCGGTCGAACATGATGTTGTCAACGCGTGGATCACCGTGAATAAAAGTCACGGTCCGTGGCGCCGTCGCAAGCCATTCGTCAATCAACCGCAAGCTGCTGTCTATGGTCTCGAATTCTTCATCGGAGAGTAATCCGGCATAGCGCTGGTGGAGAATGGCCGCGCCCTGCGCTGGAAGCTCGGACGGAGACGCCGTCCACGGCGCGGCCGAAAGCTGCGCGGCGTTCCAGAAGCGACGATGCAGCGCCGACAGTTCGACCATCACGCCTTTGGCCTCGGCGATGCCGCATCCCGCCAGTTGGTCGCCCGGCTCGCAGAACGAGGAAAGATCCTCAAAGACCAGATTGCTTTCGCGATCGTCCGACGAAACCCTGGCGTGGTACAAGCGCGGAACACGCAAGGGCGGCTGCGCACCCAGGAGCGCGTAGCTTTCGGCCTCGCGCCGATAAGGGCCGTAGAGCGCAGCGACCTGCATCCGGTGGTCATCGCGAGCGTGGAACTTGCACACCACCGAGCGCGGCGCGGCGCCCGCCTCGCCATGGTATGTAAGGTCGACCCGCACTGTCTCGCTCATGTTGCCGTGGCCGATGGGATGTGTCGCTACCTTCGTGATGCGGGGAACTTCGATGCCTGCTTGCGCGAAAATACCCTCAATCCAGAGGTGATCGATGTCATCCACCGAGGTAAGCAACGCCGGTGGCTCCGGCTTGCGCGCGACCGGCGTGTCGCCTCGCGTTCCTGCTCTACCTTGCCTGCCCTGATTGTCCGGTCTCATACAGATTCGACCTATCTGCTCGCGAGCACCGATAGCCTCAGAAAGGACTAAGGCCGCCGTCCACACTGATGGTGGTTCCACTGATGTAGGCGGAGGTCGCATGGTCGGCGAGGAAAAGTACGGCCTCCGCGATTTCCGACTCCGTCCCCAGCCGCCTTAGCGGGATCATCGCTCCCCACATTTCATGCGTGCTGGACGGATAGCAATCGTGAGTGCTGGGGGTCTCGATGATTCCGGGCGCCACGCAGTTCACATTGATACCGTCCGCTCCAACCACTGCCGCAACTGAGGCGGTGAAATGCGTAACCCCGGCTTTCAAAGCGGCATAGACAGGCGCATTGGGTACTTTGACCCTGGCCCCGATGCTGGTCACATTTATGATCTTGCCGTACTTGCGTTTTTGCATGTGTGGCAAGACCGCGCGGGTGAGATCGAGGATGCCTTTGAAGGTCGCGATGGTCGAGTCGGTCATCTTCTCGTCCATGAGATCGCTCAGCGGCGCCTCGGTGAAATTCACGAACCAGGCTGAATTCACCAGGATATCGATCTTGCCGAACTGCTCGAGGGTGCTTCGCACCAAACGCTCGCAGTCTTCTTTCACGCCGACGTCGGTTTTCACCGGGAGCGCCCGACGGCCCATCGCCCGGATTTTGGCGGCGACGTCCGAGATCGTTCCCGGCCGCGTCTTCAGTGCGACGTCCGTATCGGCCACCGTGCGCGCGGCAAGCACGACATCGGCCCCCTCGCGCGCGAGGATCAAAGCGATTTCGGAGCCCATACCGCGGCTCGCGCCGGTAACTATGGCTACCTGATTTTCGAGTCTCATTTCCTTGTCACCAGCGTCTGTCGGATGTTCCTTAGATCAAGTCGTCATGGGCTTTCAGCAGATCGTTCATGTAGCCCAGATGCAGCGAAGTCGGCCCCTCTCCGATCTGACAGGCGCGGACATCGCGCCAAAAGCGATGGATGTCGGTGTCGGTCATGTAGCCGTATCCGCCGTGCAGTTGGATCGCCAAATCGCACACGCGAGAGGCCATCTCCGGCGGTTGGATTTTGCAGGCGCTGGCGAGGAAGTTGATCGCTGCGCCGGTAGCCGGCTTGCGGCCGGCGTCGATCAGTCCGGCGGTGTGGTAGACGAGCCTCCGGCACGACTCGATTTCCATCGCCGAGCGCGCAATAACATCCGCCACGCTTTGATGCTCGATCAGGTACTGGCCGAGAACGTTGCGCTGCTTGGTGTATTGGTAGGCGCGCTTCAGAGCTCCGGCCGCGGATCCGACGCACATTGCGCCGATCCCCACTGAACTCTCAAAGAAGCCGCGCATCGAGGCCTCGAAACCTTCGCTGACAGTTCCCACGAGATTTTCGAGCGGAACCCGGACGTCTTCGAAATAGAGCGTTCCGGTATTGGAACCGTTCCAGCCGAGTTTCTTTTCGATGTTGCCGAAGGTGAATCCGGGCGTCCCTTTTTCGACCATGATAACGCTCGTGGTCGGGTCGTCGTCGAGGCGACAGACAAGGCAATACACCTCGGCGGCCTGGGAGTTGGTGCAGAACATCTTCATGCCGTTGATGACCAGGCTGTCGCCGTCGCGTACTGCTTTGGTCTTCCACGCGGGGAAGTTCCAGGTCCCCGATGGCTCGGTTGCCGAAACGGCGCCAATCTTTCCCGCCACGCACATCGGCAGGAACTTTTTCTTCTGTGCCTCGGTTCCGCCGTATGCCACGGCCAGATAGCAGAGTGTGACGGAGGCATCCAATATGATCGCCAGGGTCTGCGATTCCCTGGAGATCTCCTCGAGCACCAGGCAGAACTCCGTCAGCCCCAGCCCGAGACCACCGTATTGCTTCGGGATGAGGATGGCGGGGTAGCCCAACTCGATGCATCGCTTCCACAGGTCGTACGGAAATTCCGCCGTTTGATCGATCTGTTTCGCCCTCGAGGCCACTTCCCTGGTCACGAACTCTCGTGCGACTTTGCGAATCAGTTGCTGTTCTTCGGTCAGCGCCTGAAACATTTTCATAACTCCCTGTTTGATCGACGTTCGACAAACGCGACGCAGCGGTGTTGGGCTATCAGCGTTGCCAAGTTAAGTCAAAATTGCCCTCGTCGCCAAACGAACGAAATAAGACTATTGAGGAACGCGATCCTCCGATTTCGTCGAGTGGCGCCGTGGATACCTGCTGCGACGCAGTCGCCGTTGGCGCCGCCTGGAAGATCTCGTGCCGCAGCACAACTAGGCCGGCGCGATCGTTAACAGACTCTTCAAGAAATGCTTTCTCGCGGAGATGGGGAGGGCCCTTTTGCGGGGTTTTCGTTTCCCAAAAAGGGGTTAGTTCTTCTGTTGACCCGTTTTGGCCGCTTGATCACAATGCTGCCGCAGCCGTGCCGGTTACTGATTCGTGCGTCGAACAATCCTCTCGCGCGCAAATCGTCAATCCGCTGCGCCGGACCCGTGTTGAATTCCTGACACGTTGGTGGAAAAGGCACGGAAATGACGAGGCAATTTGGTTCGAAGGATCGACAGGGATCGAAGATTCGAAGGGCTGCTGCTCGATTTGTCGTCCGCACTGACACGTGCAGAGCCGCAGGCAATCAACCGGGAGATCGATCGTTCGCTCAAGCGGATCGTTCTGGGCCTGAGAATAGATCGATCCTCTTTGGGTCGCCTGGTGGACGACGGTCAATCGCTGCGCCTTACCCATTATTGGGCGCGGCCCGGAATCGTGGAGCCGCCGCCTTACGATTTGGTGCGGGTGCTGCCCTGGTATTCGAACACGATCCTTCGCGGCGGTGAGGTGATTTACTCCGACCCGTCCGAATTGCCGTCCGAAGCGGCAGGAGACGTTGCGCGGATGGGTGCAGAGGTGCCGCAATCGCACGTCGGGCTTCCGCTTCGCGTCGGTTCGACGATAGTCGGTGGAATCGGATTCGCCACTCTGCGCAAGAAGCACGTCTGGGACGCGACAACGGTCAGGCGGTTGCGGTTGGTCGCCGAGATTCTCGGCAACGCGCTGGAGCGCCAGCGTGGATTCGAAGAGCAGGTGAAAATGCGCCGCCAGCTCAGAGAGGTGTCGCAGATCGCTGCGATGGGCGAGCTGACTGCGGCGATCGTACACGAAATCAATCAGCCGCTGACGGCAATACTGAGCAATGCCGAGGCGGCGCAGACTCTGCTCGGGGCCGAGAAACCGGATTTGATCGAAATCAAGGCCGCGGTCGCCGATATTGTCGAAGATGATTTGCGGGTCGCCCAAATCGTCACGCGTTTGCGCAACCTCTTCACACGCGGGGAACTCAGCAAAGCGCCGTTGAATTTGGTTGATGCGCTTCGGGAGATAGCGCCGTTCCTCAAGAAGAACGCCGCGCTGCACAAGACCTCGTTCGAGATTTCGCTCGACGAATCGATCCCGCCGATCGCAGGCGATCGCATCCAACTCCAGCATGCGATCATCAATGTCGTTCACAATGCCCTCGAAGCTGTAAGCGAACTTCCGGAAAGACTCCGACGAGTCCTCCTGACGGCCGGAACGAGGAAGGACGGCTGGGTCGAAGTCAGGGTGAAAGATTCCGGACTCGGGATCGAGCCCGAGGTGCTTCCGCGCATTTTCGATCGTTTCTATTCGACCAAGAAGAGCGGAATGGGAATCGGCTTGGCGATTTCAAAATCCATCGTCGACGCACACGACGGCAATTTGGCGGTTGCTTCCAGCTCCGGAATCGGAACGGTCTTCGAGATGCGCCTGCCGGCTCTTTCGCAAGATCGCGATGCGATAAGAATGACGGGAACGCCGTAGATGCAGCCCGCAGAAGACACCGTGATGGTCGCTGTCGTCGATGACGATCGAAGGGCGCGAAATTCCTTGAAGAGATCGCTCAGCGCGGCGGGCTTCGAGGTCCGCGACTTCGAATCCGCCGGTCATTTTCTTTCCGATTCCCAATGTCGCGCCTTCCTGTGCGTGATCTCGGACATTCGGATGCCGGGTCTTGGCGGCCTCGACCTGCAAATCGCCATGCGCGAACAATCCCCACATACGTCGTTCATCTTTCTGACTGGTTACGGCGAAGTCGCCGACAGTGTGGCCGCGATGAAGAATGGCGCGATCGACTTTCTTCAAAAGCCCGTCAGGCAAAAGCAGTTGGTTGACGCCGTTCGCAATGGCCTCGAGCGCGCACGCGCCGCGATGGCGCGCGAGGCTGAACGCGAAGACCTGGAAAAGCGATACGCAGTCCTCACGCCGCGCGAACGCGAAGTGCTGGCGCTGGTGACGGCCGGGTTCCTGAACAAGCAGACCGCTGCCAGGTTGGGAATTACTGAAAAAACCGTGAAGCAGCACCGCAAGGCCGTGATGGACAAGATGCGCGCACAGTCGCTCGCCGAATTGGTGATCATGGCCGAGCGATTGGATTTAAGAGGTGCGCGGGCAGTCGCGTCGGAGCGCGAAATTCCAGAGCCCAGCAAATCCTGAATCCCGACCAGACCGCGTCGGGAGCGCGGCTAGGAAGAGGACAAAACGGCGCCGCCGGCAATCACCGGCGGCGCCGTCGATTTGCAAGGATTGAGTTTGTAGCGTCTACTGCGCGTCGTTGGCGGCGCGCTCTCCAGCTTCCAGCTTCTTTATGTCCTCCGGTGTGAGTTTCGGACGATCGATCGCAATCGTGAGCTTGTTAAGCTTGCCCGTGAACTCGAAGGGCACCTGGTAATCCTGATCATCCACCGAGGTTTCGGTATCCGCGCCAACGTCGAAAGTTTCGTCAAACTGCATAATGATTGGAATCGTGCGATCCATCTTCTGGGTCGCGACTTCCTTGCCATCCACCTTGAGCACGCCGGTGCCGCTACGGCCGATTCCGCTGACGCTGTTGAAGGCGAGGGTGCCGAAGCCGAGGCCGTCATATTTGAAATCGAATTCCAGCGTGTGATTGCCCGGCGTCAGAGCTTCCGGCCCTTCCCATTTCACCCGCTTTAGCCCGAGAAGATTCCACGTGAAAACCGGTTTGCCTTTAAGTAGATAGAAGCCGTATCCGCCGAAGCGGCCGCCGTTGGTGTTGATCATTCCCTCTGCGCCGCCGTCCGGGACCTCTATATCTGCAGTGATGGTATACGAGGCATTAAGAAGGCTGGGCGCGTCGCCGTAAGGAATACCGGTAATTTTGCCGCTGTACGTGAAAACCGTTCTGCCAGCCGCCAGGCTCGGCTTCGGTATGACTACTCGCGGCGCGACAGACGCGTCGAGTGGCAGCACCTGGTACTTTGCGGCTTCTTTCCAGAAAAGATCCTGCAACTCCTTCAGCTTGGCTGGGTTGGAGGACGCGATGTCATTGAACTGCGTCCAGTCCTTGCTGAGATCGTACAGTTCCCATGTCACGTTGTTGGCCGGATCGGCGTTCACCGGCCCGACCACATCCCACGGCGGCCTCTCTACCTTTGTGCTGGCAATCCAGCCGTCGTTGTAGATCGCGCGGTCGGCGAACATCTCGAAGTACTGCGTATGGTGACGCGATGGAGCGTCGGCATTCGCCTTGTCGAAGGTATAGGCGAAACTGGTGCCCTCGATCGGCTTTTGTTTTGTGCCGTCCACCGTCGTTGGTTGCGGGATCCCGGTAACTTCAAGAATCGTCGGGACGATATCGATGAAGTGGCAGAATTGATTACGAATTCCGCCTGCATCCTTGATGTGTTTGGGCCACGCTATGACGGTACCTTGCCGCACACCGCCGAAATGCGACGCGATCTGCTTGGTCCACGAGAACGGGGTGTCAAACGCCCACGTCCAGCCGACCGCCATGTGCGGATAGGTCTGCTCCGAACCCCACGCGTCGTAAAACTTAAGCTGATCATCGACCGGCAGGGTGATTCCGTTCAGCGCTGCGACCTCGCTTGGGGTTCCGACCAGCGTCCCCTCGGCGCTGCTGCCATTGTCGCCCACGATGTAGATGATAAGCGTGTTGTCGAGCTTGCCCATGTCTTCGACCGCCTGAATCACGCGTCCGATTTCGTTGTCGGTGTAAGCGAGGAAAGCGGCGTAGACCTCGACCTGCTTGATGAACAGCTTCTTCTCGTCAGGTGTCAGCGCATCCCATTTCTTGAGCAGATTGCCCGGCCACGGCGTCATCTTCGCGTCCTGCGGAATCACGCCGAGTTTCTTCTGATTGGCGAAGATCTGATCGCGGAGCGCATTCCAGCCGTTGTCGAACAGATGCATGTTGTGGATTTTTTCGATCCACTCAGGAGTCGGATGATGCGGCGCGTGAGTTGCGCCGGGAACATAGTAGAGAAGAAAAGGCTTGTCCGGCGCGATCGCGTTGATCTGATTCATCCAACCGATTGCGTCATCGGCCATCGCGGTGATCAGGTTCCACTTGGGATTACCGTTGAATGGATAGATCGGTGTCGTATTGCGGAACAGGTTGGGCTGCCATTGGTTGGTATCGCCGCCGACAAAACCGAAGAAGTATTGGAACCCCATTCCGATCGGCCATTGATCGAATGGTCCTGCCTGGCTTGCCTGAAAGTTCGGCGTGTTGTGATCCTTGCCGAACCATGATGTTGCGTATCCGTTCTCGAGAAGTATCCTGCCGATGGTGGCGGAATCCTTCGGGATAATGCTGTTGTAGCCGGGGAACCCGGTCGCCTGTTCCGATACTACTCCGAAGCCTACCGAATGATGGTTGCGTCCGGTAATCAGCGCCGCACGGCTCGGCGAGCACAGCGCCGTCGAATTCATGTTGGTATAGCGCAAGCCCATCTTTGCCAGCTTGTCGAGCGCGGGTGTCGGGATTACGCCGCCGAACGTGCTGGATGCGCCAAAGCCGGTATCATCAGTCATGATAAGCAGGATGTTCGGCGCTCCCTGAGGGGGAACGATCCGGGGCGGCCACCACGGCTTCGACTGCAAAGCGTTGCGATTGATGACTCCGCCGAACTTCGGTTCAGGCGGGGGCAGCGTCTTGGAGTTTGGAACCTCCGTTCCGTCGGGAGACCCGAGGTTCGAGAACTGCTGGGCCCTTGCGCTAAAGAAAACTGCTGAGACCAGGACCAGCAAAATAGCCGTACACACCCTGTGTCCGATTACGTGTGCGGTCGCCTTCATAAGCGTCTTCCCCTGCATGAGGTCGCTCGGTCAGCTTTCCGAGTCGAACGGTTGTCGTGAACGCCGAAGTCTAAACGTTCTGGTCCTCGATGATTATTTCGATTCTGCGGTTCTTGGCGCGCCCTTCGGAGGAGTCGTTCGGGGCGATAGGGTGATGTTTCCCGAACGCTTCCGCCGACAGTTCGTTGGGGTCGATTCCCTGTGCTTCCAGGTATTCGACAACCGATACTGCTCGCGCCGCCGACAGCATCCAGTTGTTCGGGAAGCGGCGCTTGAGCGGTTCTGCGATCGGAAGATCGTCGGTGTAGCCTTCTATAACGATTCGCTTACCGCTAAGACCCTGCAGGGCGGGCAGGACCTTATCCAGTGTCTCCTTGCCTTTCTTGTTCAGCTCCCATCCGCCTTCCGGAAACAGAATCTCGTTGACCATCGTCACCTTAAGACGATTCTGAAGCTGCTGGATTTTGACCTGATCGGATGCAACCTCCGCCTGGAGGCTCTGATTGAGCTGCACGTAAGTCCCGTTGAGATATTGCAGCGTCTGAACCTGTTGGACTTCCTGTTGATACTGCTGCTGAGGCACGCATCCCGCGAGCATCGGGAGAGCGAGCAAACCAATCAAAAGACCACGTTTCATTTTTCCCTCTTTCAGAATTTCCAGTTTAGATTTGCACCGATAAAGTTCAGGAAATTCGCCGAGTAGTCACCCTGAACCGTTCCTGCCAATGGGCCTCTGCTCACGCTAAGTGGAGCGTTGCCGGCATTAACGTATTCGTACGCTGCGCCGACCGTGACATCCTTATTGACCGTGTATTGGATGCCGGAGGCCAAGCGCAGGTTGCGATCCAACGGCAGGCTTGGAAAACGGTTGGCGGCCGAGACCGGAGAGCTGTCGTAGGAAAAGCCCGCCGACCAGAGCCACCGCTCCAGGATTCGATATTGCGCCGCGATTCCGGTGTGAACCGTGTCGGAAAAATTCAGGTTTGCAGTAAGGCTTTTCTGGGTGGACGCCGAAATTCCAATGGGAATCTGTCCGAACGCCGACCAATTCTGCCATCCGAGGTCCACCATCAGCGCCAGGTCTCGTGTCAGATCATAAATGAGACCTGCCATCATCTGCTGCGGCTCGGTCATGCTCATGTTGATTTTGGAATTCAACAATCCGCTGTGCGCAAGGGCTGCTTGCAAGCCCGGACCGAGGCCACCGAAATGCGGGCGAAATCCGAATTTGAAGTCATACGGCGACGTGTACGTGAGCCCCAGACGCAGCTTGGATATCGGTTCGATCAGAAAGCCGACATTGCCGCCAAATGCTTCGTCCCATGACTCCAACGAAAGGCCCCCGTCCGGGATGTTCGGCAATGCGTTGTTGATCTTCGCTTCGTCGGTGAGGCGACCGATCTCAAAACTGAACCCGGCGCCCATCGACAGCCACTCGTTGATTCGGTAGGCGATTGATGGATTGAATTGTCCGGTCAGAAGAGAAGTTCTGGTGACGTAGTATCGTCCGACCCATTGGGTCCCGTAGTCGGCTGCGAGCCCGAAATTCGAATACGCGGCGAAGCCCAGGCGCATTCGATCGGTGAGGCGATAAACGTAGAAGAAACCACCCATGGGCAGCGCGACACCGGCGTTGCCGCCACCACTCCCGCCGCCGGGTACGGATGTTTGTCCGCCACGCTCGAAATTTGTGACAGGAACGATCGCGCCGCCAGTGACCATCAACTGCGTGCGATCCAGCAGGGTCATGCCTGCGGGGTTCGCCGCGGCAGTCGAAGCGTCGGCCGCCGTCGCGGCGCGACCCACGCTAGCCGTTCCGAGGTCGGGGGCTCCAGTCTCGTAGAGCAGGATTCCTGCGCAATACGCGAGGCTCGCCCAGCCGAAGATTGCGGCCGCGCACAAAGTGCTCAGGATTCGAGCAATCGAAAACCGTCGCATGGCCCCCTCTCAGCCTCTGGCGATTCGTGTATAAATACGCCTTCTTCATCCGGAGCGCCAAAGATTACACTTGCATTTCCGGGCGGGATCAATCGGACTTTGGTCTCGTACTGACGCCGAAGGCCGTTACTTCTTGATTCTAATTGCGATAATCAGACGAAAGACTGATTGTCGGACATAGGACGTGCGATGCTAGTGTTGTGTCCCGCAGATTCTTTGTAGCAGTTGTCGGTGGTATGAGATTCCTCGCTCCAGCAGCTTGCGCTCGGAATGACCAGCAAAAGAGGCCCCTTTTTGTCATTCTGAGCGAAGCGAAGAATCTCATTCCACCCAACTGAGCTAAGCAAATTATTCGTGGGACGCCACACTAGCTTGATGGCGTGCGATCGATTGGGTCATAGAATAGGCGGTGGAAGTCGATGAACCGACGTTATTTCCGACGATTGAAACTGTTCTCTTTGGGAGCGCTGCTTGCGTCTGCATGCATGGCTCAAATGCAGCCGCCTCTCCAGCCTCCGCCCATGATGCAGGGGCCGGGCGCCGGCGCTCCTCAGCAATTTTCTCAGGCGCCGCCGATGGAACAGTATCAGGGAGCGCCTCCGAATGCAGGCTTTGCTCCAGAGCCTCCGCCATCCCCTTATGCGGGTGAGCAGCAACAGCCATTCTACGGAAATCCGGGTGCATCGCCGTACGGACCCTATGGCGCGCCCGGAGCTTCCCCGTACGGGTCGCCCTATGGTCGTCCAACCTCCGGTCCTTTCATCTATCCCAACAATGGCCAAAGCCCTGAGCAGCAGCAGGCGGATAAAGGCCAGTGCTATGTCTGGGCGGTCCAACAGACTGGTTTCGATCCCGCCAATCCTCCTGCCCCGACGGCTCCACCGCCATCGGCGGGACCACCCCAGGGCGGAGTGTTAGGCGGCGCGGCGGGTGGGGCCGCTCTCGGAGCCATCGGCGGCGCGATCGGGGGAAATGCCGGAAAGGGCGCAGCCATGGGCGCCGCAATGGGCGGAGTTTTTGGAGGGATGAGAAGAAGAGAATGGGCTGAGCAGGCTGAGTACCAGCAACAATCCTATGTTCAGCAACAGCGCAACATCCTGATGCAGGGGAAACTGGCCTACGATCGCGCGTTCAGGGCATGCATGGCTGGACGCGGATACACGGTGGATTGAGCAACTCCTCTAACAGTTTTTTCTTTGGAGATTGACAATGAAAGCTCTCGGCGTATCTATATCGATAATCGCGGCGGCCATGCTGCTTCCGACCCTGTCTCAGGCCGCCGGTAAGAAACTCGACACGTCAAATCCTTTTATCTGCGTTCCGACAGCGGTTTCGGAATGCGGCATAAGCGGCGACTGTCTACGCGGCACCGCCGAAAGTGAAAACCTGCCGCAGGTCTTCAAGATCGACCTGAACGCAAAGACGATCCGCTCCGATCAAGGCAGGCAATCATCCATAGAGAAGGTGACCAGGGCCCACGGTAAAATCGTCCTCTCAGGTGGCGAAGCTGATCGCGCGTGGAACGTCTTGATCAGCGAGAACACGGGTAGCATGACCGGCGCTGTCACCGGAGATGGCGTCAGTTTCGCACTCTTCGGCATTTGTCTGGCGCCTTGAGGCATTCGTGAAACGGTTCAAAACGTTCGAAGACTGGTGAAGGTGTCGTCGGTTTTATTCGAGAGATGCCCGATCCTACTGCGCTTTCGGAAGCACAAGGGTCAGTTGTACGCGGATGAACCATTGAGGATTTCCCTGCGGACGCCTGACTAGATCGTAAGCGCCTAGCTGCCAACTCATCGATTGTGAGCCGATGGTGAAGGCCTTGCCTACATCCGCTCCCAGAGGAATCGTCCATCCGTTGTCGGAGTCAGCCGTCCAATCGAACGTCATCTGAGGGTCGGTATCTGCAAACCATCCACTTTCCCAATTATAACTGACCTGCGGTTCGAGATAAGTCTGATTGATACTGCCTCTATCCTTGTTTCCGGCGTACGACATCAACTGGTACGTCAGAATCCCGGCGAACCACGGGCCGTTCTCGTAAATGAATGCCGCGGTCGGCCCCGCCGCCCATTTTCCATTTCCCAACCCAGTGGAGCTTGCGGTCGGAAACTGAAGGACAGGACCTATACCCCAGAGCCATATGTTCAAATCATGGGGCGTGAAAAAGAACGATGTCTGGAGGTCCTGCAATCCATACTGCTCGCCGGGGCTTGGCAGGTATGTCAAATTCAGGCTGGGGCGGGCCATCAAGTCCCATTCGGAGGTCAACCTAAACGGAATCAGCGGCTGGAAATTCAGGCTCTCGCCTGCATTGTGATTCGGGCCGAGATTAAATCCGGTCGAGAACTGAAAGGGCAGTTTGATGTAGTCCTCGAACGGGTTGTGTACGATCTTCGCCAAATCCTGCAGCGACATCGTACTTGTCGGCGAAGGCGTTGGCTGCTGACTCTGGGCTGATGCCGTCGTCCAGCTACCAAGGACAAGAGCTAACAGCGTCAGGCGCAATCCGCGTGTTCCTGGACGGCCGTCGCGCACGAAATGTATCACGCCAGCAAGCCTAGGGACTGCCGAACCATTTCTCGTACAGCCTTTGATAAGTGCCGTTCTCGCGAAGAGCCAGCAGGGCGCCGTTGACCTTTCTGCGCAGCGGGCTGTCAAGTTGGAAACCGAAAGATATCGGCGCGACGTTGAACTCGGAACCGACCACCTTCACGAGGCCTTTCCCCTTATGGGCCGCATAGTAAAGCAACACTGGAGAGCCGAACACTACGGCGTCCACTCTTTTACTCAACAGCGCCTTGAACATATCGTCAGGCTGGTTGAATTCTGTTACCTGCACGTTCTGCGTTTTCAGGTAATCTGCGGCAGTGCTACCGGCGATCGTGCCAACCTGCTTACCCGGTAGGTCGTCGGGCCCATTGATGGCCCCCTGCATCTGTCCGACGGTCAAGGTCGTTGTTAGTTGAGCTGTGTAGAACGCAACGAACACGACGCCGGCGAACATCCAAAAGACTGAGAACAACCGCGCGATCCAGTGATGCGGCATCGTCTCAGCCTGAGCGGTCAGGCACGAGACCGCCCAATACATCGCCTCGAAAATGCCTGGGAAATATCTCTTGTCGGCGATAATGCCATCGTCGCGCGCGCGTTCAAACCACCAAACCAGATGGGCGGGAACGAGAATCAGAACCATGGCTATTGCGAGCCACACAATCGTGGTCCTGGAAAAAAGTAGGCGGAGGAGATCTTCCAGAGGATTTGCGGTCGCGGTCTGCCCTGTCTCACGTACCATTATCGCATAGCCGGACTGCACAATCGGCAATGAAAAGTCGAACTCCTCGTCACGCGCGGCGGTCAAGACGACCGGCGAAACAACGATGTCGATTTCCTTGGTTCGCATCCCGGCAAGAAGGGAGGCGGCGTCCGGGACGACTCGATAGTTCGTTTTGAGCTTTAGTCGCTCGCCGATCGCGTTCCAAAGGTCGATGCTGAAACCGCTGAGAGTTCCGTTCTCCTGCATCACAAACGGCGGAATTATTCCCACGCCGACCTTCAGTTCCGGCGTAGTGCTCTGGGCCGCTGCCGACGAGGACAGAAGAAACGTCAGCGCGAGCGCAATGATAATCCGACAGGCGATGATTGATGCGCTTTGGAGTTTCATGGCTTCGTCTGGCGGCGTGCGTCATCCATCCTGTGACGGTCGGCCTTTGGAATACCCAGTCCCTGTCGATCTTCCATCGAAGCCTCGCGCTTGTCCTCATCGTCGGCGAAGGATCGTGCGATGATCGCGTCGAGCCGCTTCTGATGGTACTCAATGCCCGGATGACGCTCAGCGGGAAGCGCCGCAATAAGATCGCCGGTCAGCGCTCGCATCCGCCGCATGACCTGCACGCTGGTCGCACCGCAAAATCGAATCTCATCGAGGGCGAGATGCAGGAAATCCTCCCACGAAGGGTAGGGCACTATCAGCCTGAGAGCACCGTGACTGTCGCGCACGGCTCCTATTTCGAGGCGTCGCCGCCCGAGTCGCAAGAGATGATCCTGGATTTGATCCAATGCCTGAACCGCGGTGGTAGGATCGTTTATCGCAGGCGACAGCGCTTTAATGGCGATATCGACCAGCAGCCGAATTCCGTACTTCGGATCTTGATCGAAAGTTCTTTCCTCGCCCGTCTCAAAGGCCTGTTTCCACATCTCATCAGTGACGGCACTGTTGGTCCCGAAGACTCGCAGCACTGGCATGCCCGAAATCAGTGTGTCACCCACCGATACCATGACCTCAGCGCTACCGCCTGACTGAAGCGTCATAGCCAGGAGAGCCGCCGCATCGATCGATTGCAATGATTGCGGACCTCCTGAGTGGACAACCGTCTGAGTCACAACAGCCTCGCCGAATTCGTCGGAACCAGCCACGCTCGCAGGCGTGTCAATCGGCGGATAGAGCTTCTCGATAACCTCGCGACCCAGATCTCCGGTGAAAGACAGCATCCGGCTTATCTGCAACAGCGTGAGGCGCTGGATGAGAGCGATGAATATAAGGACGCTTGCCAGCGTCAGGAGAATCACAAACCATCCTGCCAGGAAGGGCACTTTTCCGGAGCCCGCCCGATCGATCCAGGCCATTACGCCGATGCTATAAAGAAAAGTCGCCGTAAAGATGCCGATCGAGTGCCATAGCACCGGATCGCGCGAGACCCACATCACGAGGCGCGGCGAGTACGCCACCGCGCTGAATTGCACCATCACGAACGCCAGCGAAAAGACGATCCCGGTCAACGCGATCATGCCCGACGTGATCGATGAGAAGATCGTCAGCGCGCCACTCACAGATATTGGTGCGGTCGATTCCGGCAGAAAAGTGCGTTCGAGCCGCGGCAGGGTCAGACCCGCCACCATGGAAACGGCCACATAGCACAGCGGGATAGCCCACTCCGGCAGAGGCGAACTACGATGTCTTTCAAGCATAGCTTCCATCCGTGCGGATCGGCCTGATCGCACGCATACCGGGCGATCGGCATCTTCCTAATACGATCGACACGCTTTCTTCACAATCGCACCGAGGGCACGAGCGCGATGGAAGCGCTGTCTATAACTTTTCCAATAGACAAGAATGCTGGGAACGACGGGAGGGGAGAGCGATGGCGATCGCGGAATACTCTTCATACGACGGGCTCGGACTCGCGGAACTGGTTTCCAAACGAAAGGTGACGCCCCTTGAACTGCTCGACGAGGCGATCGCTCGCGTCGAAAAGCACAACCGCGCGCTCAATGCGGTCGTGTACAAGTTTTACGATCGAGCCAGAAGTGTCGCGCGCTCGCGCCCGATCGTAGACGCATCGTTCGAGGGCGTCCCTTTTCTGCTCAAGGATATCCTCGGCGAATGCGAGGGCGTGCCGACTCGATACGCAAGCCGCTATGTTCCCGCGGTTCCGTCGCCGATGGATTCCGAACTCGTCGTGCGATACAAGCGCGCCGGCCTCATTCCATTCGCGAAGACCAACGCTCCCGAATTCGGCCTGCCTCCCATCACCGAGTCAGTGTTGTACGGTCCGGCGCGCAACCCGTGGAATACGAATCACACGCCCGGAGGATCGAGCGGCGGATCCGCGGCTGCCGTTGCGGCAGGAATCGTTCCGCTTGCGCACGCCAACGACGGCGGCGGCTCGATTCGCATCCCGGCTGCGTGCTGTGGGTTGGTAGGACTCAAGCCGACACGCGGAAGAAATTCGCTGGCGCCGAACCTCGGAGACGTGATGAACGGGATGGTATGCGAACATGTCGTGACACGGACGGTCCGCGACTCTGCGGCGGCTCTCGATGCGACAGAAGGCCCGGTCCCCGGCGATCCATACTTCGCGCCGCCCAAAGCTCGTCCCTATTTGCAGGAAGCGACGACTCGTCCCCGACGGTTGAAGATCGCTTTCAGTCTTCGCAGTCTCACTGGCGAGCCAATTCATTCCGAATGCGCCGACGCCGCTCAGAAAGCCGCGAAGCTCTGCGCCAGCCTGGGCCATCACGTTGAAGAGGCTGAACCGTCGCTCGGCTTCGACGATGTCGCGCCGTCGTTCATAGCAGTGTACGCCGGCGGCCTCGCATCAGAGATAGAGCTTGCCAGGCGTCTGACCGGCGTGAATCCGGATAACCGCGTGCTGGAAGCGATGACGCTCAACCTCTACGAAATCGGAAAGCAGGTCACTGCCGCTCAGTACCTGACGGCGATCTCGACGATGCAGCAGCTATCGCGTCAGTTCGCTGCATTTTTTACCAAGTACGATATCTGGCTGACGCCAAGCCTCGGCACGCGTCCGCTCGCGGTTGGAACTATCAATTTCGACAGCCCATCGGCGAATCTTATGGACGAGCGGATCGTCAAGCTCGCCCATCTGAATCCCGTCTACAACATCACGGGGCAGCCCGCGATTACACTGCCACTCTACCAAGGCGACGACGGGCTGCCGTCAGGGGTGATGTTCGGCGCGCGGTACGCTGACGAGGCGACGCTGTTTCAGCTTGCGGGAGAGCTTGAGCAGGCGCTTCCGTGGAAGAATCGCAAGCCACCGATTTGGGGATGAGGTGGAATAGGATCGCGAGTCGATGATATTCCGATGCGAAAGGCTTTAACTCGATGCATCTAAGAAGATATCCCGACGGATGGACGCGGCGGCACTTTATCGAGCAGCTCGCCAAAGGCGCTTTCGCCGCCGGAGTTATCGCGCCGCTATGGCAAGTGATCGGGAATAGCGGCACGTGCGAGGCTGCGTATCCTCCCGAGTTGCTGTCGATCGAGGCCTACACCAAAGGCAAGCTCAAGCCGGGTGATGTTCTCGACGCGCGCAACGTCGATATAGTCAAGGACCTTCTCGATCCGTTCGCGTACTGGCAATACAAGAACGACGGTCGCGTCTCGGACATCATCGATACCGAAACCAGTCTCTCGCGCCTGGTATGGCCGCCATTCCTCGAAGCCACCTTGCGCAACAAAGGGATGCATCGAATCGGTCCCGACGGCAACGTCTACACAAGGGATGGAAAGCCGTGGATCGGTGGAAATCCTTTTCCCGATCCCGCCAGCGCTGAAGAACTCCTCTATTGCAACGCTTTGACGTGGGGTAAGCACGACGCCGAAGGCGATACGATTCGCGAGTGGGACACCGATCCCGATGGCGAGCCGATGTACACCTACGAGATGTTCTACGTCATGTGGCAAACGGTCGGGCGAGTGGCTATCGACCCCAAGCCGTACCATCCGGGGCACGAGCAGGATCTCCGAATCCTGGCGAGCGTGCTCTCGACCCCTGAGGACATGCGCGGCTTCGCGAGCCTCACGTTCTGGCCATACGACCAGCGCAAGTTTCCGACCGCATACAATTACGCGCCGACGATCAAGCGCGTCCGTACCAATCAGCCCTTCGAACGCTTCGATCCGATGACGGCGGGCGGCACGATGTTCGCCAGCGACGGCTGGATGATTGGCGATCCACTGCTCACGTGGGGCAACTTCAAGATGGTTGGGAAGGGGCCGATGCTTGCCTGCGTCAGTGGCGCCGCTTACACGAACAATCCCGACTGGACTACGCCTCTTTGCGGTGGAAAGAGTGGCAAGAAATATTTCCGCACGCGCGTGCAGCTTGTTCCCGAGACCTACTCTGCCCAGCTCGAACCGACCCACTACAACAACTGTCCTTACGCGCGCAAAGTCGTCTACTACGACGCTCGCACATTGAATCCGCTGACGATGATCGCTTACGGAAAGAAGGGCGAGATGCTTCATCAGCATGAGGGGACATTCTCGTTCTTCGAGCCGGTCGCCGGCGTCAAATGGCCGGAAGGGGTGCCGCAGAATTTCTGGGCGTGGAGCACGATCCATGCGATGGATATGCAGAGCGGCAAGATGACGCGGATGGCGCTGGTACCGTCGATAACCGGCGGCTACACGCCGACCTTCGAAGATCCGAAGCTTTTCGACGGTTACTGCTCGCTCGACGCGCTCCGCCGCATCGGCCGGTAGTCCGGGTCTGCGCTACGATACGAATTCGATGGAAGACCCTTTCAACGCCGCGAAGCAATTGCGTGAAAAACTGAACAGCTCGTCGATGGTTGTGGCGCCGTTTGTGTACGACGCGCTGCAGGCCAAGATCGCCGAGCGCGTCGGTTTCGAGGCTGTCTATATGACCGGCTTCGGAACCGCTGCGGCGCGAGGATTTCCCGATCTCGGGCTGCTGACAATGAGCGAAATGGTCGAAAACGTCCGCACCATCGCGCGCTCTGTCAAAATCCCCGTGATCTGCGACGCCGATACCGGTTATGGAAACCCGACCAATGTATGGCGCACCGTCAACGAATACGAGCACGCTGGCGCAGCCGCGCTACATATCGAAGATCAGGTGTGGCCGAAGCGATGCGGTTTTCTCACCGGCAAGCAGGTTATCGCGCTCGAGGAGATGGTTCCCAAGGTGCGCGCGGCCTGCGATGCGCGCGGCAACGCCGACACCGTCATCATCGCTCGCACCGATGCGCTCGCCGTCAATGGATGGGTCGATGTCGAGCGCCGCGCTCATGCCTATCGCGACGCAGGCGCAGATCTGATTTTCGTCGATGGAATCCGCACGCTCGACGACCTGCACAACTATGCTACGCGCCTCAAGGACTTGCCGCTTTTATATAATGGGCAATTGCTTCCCGTCGCCGAACTTGCCGGCTACGGATTCAGGATGACCATCTACTCCGGGACGCTGCTTCATTACTATCAGGCGGCCCGCGATGCGCTCACTGAACTCAAGCAGACGGGAGCGCTCAAGACGCAATCACAGGACAAGGCGTTTCTCGAGTTGATCGATCTTCTGGGAGTTGCGGAGATCGACGCGCTGGGCAAGAAGTATAGTCAGTAGCGCTCGGTTCACGTCGAATCGGTGGCGTCGCGTTGCCGATTTTCGGGAGGTCGTACGATGGGCATGACGATGGCGGAGAAAATCCTCGCCCGACACAGCGGAAATCGCGTTGTGCGCCCGGGCGATATCGTCGTGTGTGACGTCGACAAAATCGTGCAAATCGATCTGACGTTTGCCGCGACTGCGCCGATGCCCAAACGTGTTACCGACCCGCGCAAGATCGTCGTTATCCTCGACCATGCTGTTCCCGCTCCGACGATCGGCGACGCCGAGGGGCAATCAATCGCGCGCCGGTTCGTGAAGCAGTTCGGTATCGAGAAGTTCTACGACGTCGGACGCGGCGGCATCTGCCATCAGGTGATCCTCGAAAACGCAATCGCGCTGCCCGGCCAGATACTCACGTGCACGGATTCGCATACGTGCGCGTCGGGTGCGTTCAACTGCGTCGCGCGCGGGATGGGTCCGCTCGAGATGTTGCAGATCATGTGCACGGGCAAGACCTGGTATCAGGTTGCGCCGACGGTGAAGTTCGAGCTCAGCGGACAGAAGCCCGCCCGTGTCTTCGGCAAGGATGTTTTCCTTCATATCGCTGGACTCGCGGGCAGCGTCGAGGGTCACAATATCGAGTTTGGTGGTTTGGGTGTCGGCGAACTCACGCTGGACGATCGCGCGACACTCGCGACTATGGGTGCGGAGCTGAGCGCCGAGTTCGCGACCTTTCCTGCCGACCACAAAGTCTTTGAGCATCTGCGCTCGGTGACGGACGAGCCTTTCGAAGCCGCGCAGAGCGATCCCGACGCCAACTACGCGGCGACCTACGAAATCAATCTTTCAAAGCTCAAGCCTTACGTCGCGCGTCCGGATTTCATCCCGCGCAACACTGTTCCGGTCGCAGACCTCGACGAAGAGGTCCCCATCAATCAGGCGTTTGTAGGATCGTGCGCCAACGGCAAGCTCGAAGATTTCCGCGTCGCTGCACACGTCGTGCGCGGGAGAAAGGTCGCCGACGGCGTGCGATTCATCGTTACGCCCGCATCCCAGCGTGTTCTCAAGGAAGCGGTGCGCCTCGGATACGTCGAGACGCTGCTTGAAGCGGGTGCGGTCGTAACCAACTCCACGTGCGGCGCGTGCTACGGCGGACACATGGGAATCGTAGGACCCAACGAGGTTTGCATCACGTCGAGCACGCGCAACTTCAAAGGCAGGATGGGAAGCCCGTCCGCGCGGATATATATGGCATCGTCGGCGACGGTGGCAGCGTCGGCTATTGCGGGCCGGATATTTGATCCGACCCCGTTTCTCGGTGACAAGGTATGAGCAACGACGATCCTCTTGTCGTGCAGGGCCGCGTGTGGATTTTCGCGGACGACAACATCAACACCGACCTGATGATGCCGCAGACAGTTTTCAGCAAATCGCTCGAAGAGCAGTTACGGAATATATTCGCGACTTATCGTCCGGGATGGGTCGATGAGGTTCGTCAGGGCGACATCATAGTAGGAGGGCGTAACTTCGGCACCGGTTCCAGCCGTCCCGGGTCGCTGTTGCTGAAGCGGCTGGGGATCGCGGCGCTCGTAGCTGAGACGATCAACGGGCTCTTCTATCGCAACTGCGTCAACTATGCGCTGCCGGCGATGGAGTGCGCTGGAATCCGCGAACTGGTGAGTGAAGGCGATATCATCCGCCTTGATATCACGACAGGAGAAATTCGGAATCTCACCCGAAATGAGACCCGCGTTGGTGTGCCGATGCCGGAGTTTCTTCAGGCGATCGTCCGCTCGGGCGGCATCATGGAACGCCTTCGCGCCGAGGGCTATTTGTAACTATCGACGAAGGTGCAACGCTCGCGCGCGGATCGTTCAGTCGCACCAGCAGCGGGGCGGTGAAGTACACTTCGCTACTTTACCTTCGACCCAAAGATCGGATGCTTTGCCGGGAAGGCATGACGCGAGTTGTGTGCTCGGACATATAATGCTGCAAACGGGACAGGGATTGCCTAACAGAACCGGGTTGCCGCATCCCATCCCGCAGTCGGCCTGATCTCTGCTGGGCTTGCCTTCGCACCTACAGGTCGGCTGTTTGGTACATTTCTTTTGACTTCCGGATGCAGGCACAGACTCGCCCGGCGTGCACATCGCCACCTGTCCGGCCGGGCACTCGATGGTACAGCTCGGACAGGCATCCATCTGGGGAACCTCGCAAGCCGCCTTGCATTGGGCTGCCGCTATCGAGGGTCGTCCGAAAATCAACAACAGAACGACTGGAATCCCGGCGAGAATGTATCTCTTTGGCGTTTGCGACGCTCTGGTATATTCACACATGACAATCAGCTCCTGAAACGGAAGCGGCAGTGTACAGCGCCTGAGCTGCTTTGGAAACCATGGTGTGTCTGAATTTGAAGAGATCGGAGTTCTGCGATTCAGGTGCATCGGACCAGTTACTCGTTTCGTTTCCTTGCCCAGAAGATTCCGTAATCGATCATCCCGAGCCTGAGCGCCCGATAAGACTTGCGGACGTGATCGTAGACGTTATCCAAATTGGCGCCGGTCCGAACCTTGATGTACGGTTTGTACATCCAATACACGGGCGGGATTCCAAGTAAAATCAAAAACCAGCGGCACAGCCGCTCCAAGACCTCGAGATTGTTGGACGTGATGATGTCGGCACGAACCAACTCCAGCCCGGCATTCGAGATATTTTCCAGATAACTCTCATGAGATTCCAGGTAAGGGACATCCCACACGCGAAGGAAGTCCTCGTATATCCGGCGATTCTCGCTCGAAGCGGTAGCAACCGGTACTACCATCTCCAAATCCGCGAAGGCAAAGCTCCCTCCGGGCTTGAGCACTCTTCCTATCTCCTTAAGAAAAGCGGACTTATCCGGAAAATGAGCCGGAGACTCAATCGACCATGCCATTGAGAATGAACAGTCGGCCAGCGGAAGTTCAAGCGCATCTCCGATGACAAAGCGCACGGCGGCCGATGCTTGGCGCCCCACTTTGTTTCGTTCCGCCATCGTGACGTTGAACGGCGTGATGTCCACTCCCAGCACGTCGAGTCCGTGTCTTGAATGCATGAAGATTGCCGGCCCGCCGCGGCCGGAGGCTACATCCAGCATCAGACGCTCGCGCGAGTGAATGCTCGAGCGATGCATCGCAAGCAAACCATCAGCGACCCGCGAAATCAGTCGATGGTGCGCCTTAGAAGTCAAAGCGTACTGACCTGGTTCGAAATAGCCTACGTTCAAGTAAGTACGAAGATCAACCCATTGGTTGAGATATAAATAGAGATCGGAATGCGGATTCCGGTAGCTGTATTGATTACGAAGCTCGAGCAGGTTCCAGGCATGGTTCCGTATCTCCGCCTCAATCCGATCGTTGACGGCCATCGCTGCTCTTACTCAGCGGAGACGCCACGCGGACGCGAACTTGTCTGGAATCCGGAAGGGCGGCCTGGAGCTTCGCTGGCGGCCGCGCAACTGTTCCGCCATTTGCCGAAAGAGCCACTCCAGGGCCAGCCGAGATAACGTCAACTCGCCCAAACTTTCCGCGCTCAAATGTGGCAGTCCGGAAACGGATGACACTGTCCAGGACGCCGCCTTGTTCACGGGTCGCAACTCCAATCCGATCGCGCCGAGAATACTTGAGGCAAGTGCGTGCGTTTTGCAGGCTCCGTCAAGGCCGGCCAAAGCAATCCACTCCGACCATGTCAATTCAAGCCCCAAGGCGGCGCACACTTCATCGCTCATAAGGTAACGGCTCATCACTCGCGGTAACCGACGCAAAGGGAACGCTACAGCGGGGACGAAGTCGGCAAGATAGTCGAGCAGGGCCTTTTCCAGCCGAGTGCCGTCAGGGGTGAGTTTGATGCTAGCGGGCCACACCGCTTCGTATAACTGAGCGGCTTCCTGGAATGTTTGAGGAGCAAGCCGATCATCGACTCCCATCACGTGCCCTGTGACATTCCATAGGTGGAGGTATGCCCTGTCTTGATCCTCTGTCAGTTGAATTCCAAGCTTCTTTAGGCTTCTTAGCACAATATAGGAGAAGCTCAGAGCCGCCATGCTCATCGCAATTTGATGGATGGGCATTCCATTTTGTTTCGGCCAATTCAAATAAAGGTACTTGTCGCCGAGAGATGGTCGACCGGGGGGCGGGCCTTGGGGAGGCGGCTGCAAAATCAGGCGTCTAACCGCCGCATGCATCAGCCGAACCTTTAGCGCGCTGGCTATCCCGCTCCCTTGACGCTCGAGGCCGCCCGGACTGGCCACATCCATAACGAACAGACTCGTCTCGAGAATTCGCCTTTGTACGTGCAGCACCAACTCCTGCGTGATGCCAAGAACTCGGGATGCATAATCCGTGGCGTATGCTTCGGGAAGGCTGGCGCACCCGAGAATCGAAAAAGCTATTAGTCCGTACTTCTCGAACAGCTGCTGGCCTTGCGCGATTAGTTGGTCGTCTTTCCATGGCGGCAGTTCACTGCCCAGAGCTATATACCAATCCAAAGCGACAAGGGCGGTGTTTGAAAGGGCAAGCGTGTTGCGGACAGACAGAAAGCCCTCGTTGGTAACCAGCGTGCCAAGAAGCTGATTGACCTTGTTGATATCGTGCTGTCGAAAGATCACGTCTATTGTGGCGTCCGCGAGGGAGTCTCCCTGCTGCTGGAACGCGGCGATCTGAGGGATCGTGGGAACAGCCATTGTGCTTTACCTCTCCGCTCCATCCAGCAGCATTTTCGCGTCCCTTAGATCCGGCGTATCGAACCCTTCCGTAAACCACTTGTATACGTCAAGCAAGGCTGTTCGAGCCTGCGCCTCGTCGCCCTGGCGGCGCTTGAGACGATAGAGGCTCATTGCGGCGCGCAACTCCCACGACCTGGCTCCCTGGCGTCGCGCGACCTCAAGGCTGTTGAGATAGGCTTGCTCGGCTGCCGCTTCGTCAGGCGCCGTCAGCTTCAGCAGAAGCTCGCCTTTCAATCGATGCAGCTCCGCTTCGTAGTATTCCTCTCCTGTTCTTGCTGCTTCATCGAGACCCTGGCTGATAGTATCGAGACCCTCTTCGACGCGGCGGCAGTTCCCGAGCGCGTCAGCAAGAAGGCCATGCTGGTGCGTGCCTGTTACCGCTGCGCCCAGAGCGCGGCACGCGTCTTTGGCATTGCGCAGCACCGCGACGGCCTCCTCAGGCTGTCCTGATTGATTGAGCGCCCACCCCAAACTGAATCGAGTCGTCAAGACCAGGTATGGGAATCCCCATTCCGCCGATAGCGCGATTCCCTCTTCTGCGATCTGTTTGGCCATCCTAATGTCCCGGCGAAATTGGCAGTGGGCTGCGGCGTGGGTAAGTGCGTATGCAAGGGTCCACTTGTGAGAGAGGCTGCGAGCAAGCGCCAAGCAATCTCGCTGGCGCGAAATTGCCTGGTCAGGGTAGCCTTGAAACCACAAAGCCCAGGGCAGGAGAGAACCGGCGAGGACACCGGGATCCTGGCCGTAGATGAGCGCGTGGCCCTGGTGACATCGCGGATTGTAAATCGACAAGACCTTCTCAAAATGAGCCCGCGCTTTGGGCAACGGGCCGCGCCAGTAGATCGAGCTGATGGCGCTCGTTATATGTCCTTCTAGAAGTAGTCCTTGATCCGACTGGCGCTCGCCAAGGTTCAGGAGCTGGCGGCTGATATCTTCGGAAGCCTGATATTCACCGCGGACCAGGTAGTAACCCCAGAGTCCATAAAGCACCGGTGAAAGCTGCGGAGTGTCGCCGAGTTGGGCGCACAGCTCGCGAGCGCGATCAAAAGCGTTCTGCACTTCCGGCGCCGCGTACCCCTTGGCGAAGGTCGACGATTGCCCAAGATTCAGCCGTAACCCCAGCTCCAATTGATTGCGCAGCGGTCCTGCCGGGATTTTAGGTATCAGCTTGAGCGCCTTTTCCAGATGGGCGATCGCTTCGAGGTTTGCCGAGCGCGCGACCGCCTGGCTCGCGGTCATCGAAAGGTAATTGATTGTTCGCGCCGGATCGGCAGCCGCTCCAGCCTGCCAAAGATGATGAGCCAGATCGCCTGCGCGGTCTTCGATTGCCTCCGGGTACAAATGCTCGATTGCGCCTGCGACTTCGAGATGCAGTCGCTGGCGGCGCGCGGCAGTGATTCCCGACATCACGACCTGTCGAATCAAGTCATGTGAGAAACGGAAGCGGACTTCGGGATACTGCACGCTCGAAGAAATAAGACCTGCTCGTTCTGCTTCTTCAATGTGATCGAGCAGGGCATCCTCATTCGCCCCCGCTGATCTCCGCAGAAGCTCGAATGTGAATGAACGACCGATTATCGCCGCCGGCCCGAGGGTCTTGAGCGTCGGCTCTTTCAGGCGTGAAAGTCGCCGCCCGATAACCAGACGCAAAGTTTCGGGAACATCCGCATCGTCGAGCGTCAGGTCGGCCCGCAGCTCTCCTTGCGCGTCGAACAGCCGCCCCTGCTCGGCAAGATGCCGATACAGTTCCTCGACGAAGAAGGGGTTGCCTTCGGTGCTGGAGTGAAATAGCGCAACCATCGAGGCAGGAACCTTGCGGCCGCTCAGCATCGCGAGCATTTCCGCGACAGCGTTCTCAGGCAGCCCGCGAAGCGAGACGCGCTCGACAAGATGCAGCCGCACCAGTTCGTCGAGCATCTTGGCCAGCGGATGGGCCGGATGAAGTTCGAAATCGCGGTACGTGCCCACGATCATCGAGCGCGTTTGCAGGACCAGATGACTCAGGTAACCGAGCAGCGCAAAAGTGCCCTCGTCGGCCCAGTGGAGATCGTCGATGACCAGGACCAGTGGTGTGTTGGCCGCGGTGCGGATAAGCAGTTCGCCGATTGCGCGAAACAGAATTCGACGGGACTGCTCGGGAGGGAGATCCATCGGAGGCGGAAGGTCCGGAATCAGGCGACGAAGCTGCGGCAGCAATCGCGCGACTTCCGCAGCATCGTCGCCCAGAGCCTGCCGAAACCTCTCTAATCCGTTGTACTCAAGCGCCGCTTCGAGCATCTCGACAAACGGCGTGAAAGGAACCGCGTCCTCGCGATCATAACAATTGCCGGAAAGAACCAGGGCGCCTTTACTCGCTGCTTCTGCGCAAAGTTCGGCTGTCAATCGTGTCTTGCCGACTCCTGCCGGTCCGTCAATCATCACGACACGCCCAGCGCGGCTCATCGTCTGTGACAGCGCACGATCGAGTGCCCCGCGCTCGGCCGTCCTTCCGACAAACGTTGCGCTGTCAGCGAATCCGCTCAGAAAGCTGCTTGGAGGGCGCGTGGAAATCGGCGTAGCTACGGGCGACGGCGCGCTCACGACGGCTATAGTTGCTTCGTCCAACTGCCACGCTGCGGGTACGCGCGGGTCAGGAACAAACGAGCAAAACGATCCAGTACGAATCGTCTTCGAAAGCATTTCGCTGAAGGCGGGGTCGTGCGAAGCGATCTTCTCGCAAGCGGCCCATATCGCGCGTGATACGTTCAGGCGGGCGCGTTCAGCCACCGATCCGGCCCTGCGGTCTCGACCGCCTTTTCCCACAGCACGAGTGATCTCGCGCGCTATAAAGTCGATTTCGGATTGAACCTCGTCGGCGCGATCGGCGTCTCCTTTTTCGCGCAAATCGTCAAGTTCCGAACGCAGCTCGGCGAGCTTGCGGGCGTATTGCTTTTTGGCTTCCGCATCCAGCATCTCACCGGCATCGCCCAGCCCACCGATACTGTGGACGTCCGCATCGTGAAGCGCGCGCATACTGTCGCCTGTATCGGCGGCGGAACGATTTTCGACCGTGTGGATGAGGTCGAACGCGTGGAACTCCTCGCCCGGGTGCTCAAGGAGATAGCGGATGTAAGCGAGGCCCTTGAGGTCGTGGAGCGCGAACGATTGGCCCGAATATCCGACCGTCCAATATTCGCCGCGGCGAAAAAATAGACACGTGCGCGGGACAGCGCCGGCGGGCGGTGTCTCGAGGATGGCCCCTGTACCGGATACGAGGCGATCGGCCACGAATCCCTCCTGATGCGCGGAAGGCGGGTGCTTACCCGGCGGCGGAAGTCCAAATTGCAGCGATGGACGGCCTGCCGCGCTTGGCGGCGAAGCTAGCACCGTGTCGCCCGACAGTAAACTACCCATGATTCCCTCCCGAAAGACTTCCGTGAACGGAAAATTACAGAAGCAGAGGCCCATCGTCCTATGTGCGTTCAATCGATTTGAACCAATGGTTCATTTGAGACCGCCAAGTACGGCATTTGCCCTCCGGCTTTTCGGCAGTTCAGTGCCTTTGAACCTGGTTGTTCAGCCAGAATTCACGCCCGAAGGTCATTAGGGACGACAGTCTCGAGGAGGAACCAAAAATGGCTTCGATGCTAACCAACGAACGGGCGGGCAAAGTTCAGGAAATAACACAGCACTATGCTGAGGAATCTGAGGGCCTTCGCAGCGCTCACAACTTTTTCCTGAGTGAGCTGCCGGGTCTGGCCTTCGCGGTGATCACGCTGGTGTGGATAGTGAGCTCGATGTACGGGCTCATCTGGTGAAGAATTCCTGACTGCTACGTCCCCAGGGAGGAGGAGGCGCGTCCATTCAGCACGGGCGCGCCTCCGTTTATCGCGGCAAACGGCGGGACGCGCGCGACGAGGGTCGGCTGACGCCGTTCCCTATTGAATCGTCGCCGTTGTCAGGCCGCGGCCGAATGCTGCGACCTGGGCCTGCCACTGCGGACCAAACGCGAGAATCAAAACCTGCTGGTTGATGTGCGTGTCTTTCGTAAGACTGCGCATCGAACCCCCGCCGGCGTTGGCAAGAATCTTATAAGCGGCGCGCGTCTGCTGATAATACTCCGGGAGCGGCGAGACTCTGGGTGGTTCGTCGGGATGCTTCTGAAGCCAGAATTCGCGCTCGTAGCGCTCGTGCTCCTCGGCTGCGACGTCGACGGTGTTGAAGGTGCCGTTCTTGTCCTTGAAAGCGTGAATATCGTCGAGCAGCGCTCTGAAGTCTTCCTTCTTGGGAGGCGAGTCCCCAACCAGCACGATCACCTTGCGCGCGTATGGCCTCCACGCCATGTCGTTAAGAGCGCCCTTGACGCCGGTATAGAGGCCCTCTTCCCACTCGCTGCCGCCCTCCGGAGGGAGGGCGTTAAGGAAGCCAACCAGCCGATCGGGATTCATCGTCAGTGGCGCAATATCCATCTTCGAGCCTTTGCCGCCGAAGGCTACGATTCCGATGCGGGCGACGGGCACGAGGCGATGAATCGAATGGACGAACTGCACCATCTTGGATTTCACATCCTCGATGATCATCTTCATCGATCCGGTGTTGGCGATTACCAGCACGATATCGAGACCGTTCCTGCGCATCTCGCCGATGAATCCGCCGAAGCCGCCGCCGATACCCTTGCCGTATCCTGAACCGAGCCCGCTGCCGCCGCGACCGATTCCGATACCGCCGCCGCCCGCAGCGCGCACGTAGTTGGTGGCGAGGCCAACTGCCGCGGAATTGTCAGCCACGGTCGGACGTTCCATCGGCGCCGCGGTTTCCGGCATCGGCACCTCGGGCATGTCGAGGTCCTGCATCTCGCTGCCGCCGCCTCCACCGCCTCCGGCTTCGAGATTCACCATGATCAATTCACGTCCGCGCTGTTCGTGCATCGTGACGATCAGGAAAAGCAGGACGAGAACATGGATCGCTATCGATAGTGGGAACGGTCCCATCGCCAGCCGCAGATAATCGCGGATAATCTGAAGACGCTCGACATCGGATTCATCGAGGTCGCGATTTTGCTCGGCGGCAAGCTCGCGACGCCCCGTTACGCGATAGAGGATGGCCGCAACGACAATTGTCGAAATAATCGAAAGAATGACGATCGCAAGAATCATATCAAAGGCTGTATCCCGTCGGGGCGGTTGCCGATTTCAATCAAACTCCGGACTAGGGTTAATTCAAAAACGCGCTTCTCTGGATGATTTTAGCGTGCCCAGAGTGGTATTCGCTACACGCTGCAGATTTCCTTCGGTGAGAGAACTATGGAAGAGACGGCAACGAACTTTGGTGCCGAGGGCGGGACTTGAACCCGCATGTGGTTGCCCACGGTGGATTTTGAGTCCACTGCGTCTGCCGTTTCGCCACCTCGGCGCCGGTTACTGATCTGATATCTGAGCCGCGCTCGCAGGTCCAGTGCAAGTGCGATCGGGCGATCGAGGCGCCTATTTTCGCCCAATCCTTTCAGTGCTCTCGATCGCTTTCTGCATGTGTGAATGCGGCAGGCGAAGAGCGGCGTACGCTCACGCGATGCAGTTGCTTGATAATATCCGGATACAGCGGCGTTAACTCGACTTGTGCTCGCTCCGGAACCGAGGTCGCTTCCGCGGTTACGAAAATCCCGGCCCGCGGTTTCGTGACGGACGGAAGTTCGCCTCCGTGAATATCAAAAGTACCACGCTCGCGCAGATAGAAGCGGACGACGTCGGCAGCATACGCGGGTGCAACTGTGATCGATTCGTCGGGTTTGACGTTTGCTGCGGCGACCATCGCCGCATTACGCCAGTCGATCCAAAGCTCCCGCGACTGTTCGGAGTGAAACCCGATGGCCGCGAGCGCGACCACAAGCGCCGCCGCAGCAATCCGCGTTCGAAGCTCTCCTGCCAGCGCCGCGCCAAGCGATGCGAGGATCACCATCGCGACGACGGAAGAGACGGCGTATCGCGGTACGAAAAGGGGACGCCACCACCACGAGATCAGGACAAGTGCTATCGGCGGCACAAGCATCCACAAGACCAGAAGTATGACCGGATCCGCAGCTCGTCGCCTCGCCCGGTAAACGCCCCACGCTCCCAGCGCAAACACAGTCCAGAACGCCGCGAAACCAACGCCATGGCGAAAAAACCGCGTGACGCTCTTGAGGCGGGGCTGGGCGATCCATTCGAGCGCGCCTTCCGTCACGACCTGAGCGTTCGAATGAGAAACTATCACCGTTGCCGGCGCCAAAATCGCCAGCCCGGCCCCAATTGCGACCACAGGCCCGACGATCTTTCCGAAGCGTTCGCGTCTCGCCGTCAGCAGGACTACGAACCAGATCCCTTCGGCCATCACGACAAGGCTGGCAGTGAAGTTTGCTGCAATCGCCAGCGCTGTGAAAATCGCGACACCCCCATAGTCGGCGATCGAGCGACGACGCATCGCACGCGCGAGCATCCACACCTGCGCCAGCACGAATGTGAGCATCAGCGAGTACATCCGCACTTCGCGCGCCGCGTCGACGGTACGCGGGTTAATCGCGAAGAGCGTCGCGGCGAGCGCGGCGGCGAAGTCACAGATTGATGGTTGAATCGGCGGCGCTTCGTTCTCATCGCGCGCGCCGAACAGTTCCCGCACCGACATAAACACGAGAACGATCGAAATCACCCCGGCGAATGCGGACAGAGCGCGCAGCGCGAAGAGGCTCTGCCCAAAGATTGCAATCCATCCGTGCAGCACGATGTCGTGCACCGGAAGCTTGCCCGCATTCAAGAATTGTTGACGTCGGACAGTCTCGATGAGGGTCGGCGCAGATGCCGCCGCCCACGATGCGCCCTCGTCGTCGGACATGCTTCGAGCGTCAAGTCTGACGAATCGAAGCAGGGCCCCCACGACGATCGCG
>Ga0335069_10001005_pt1 | contig 45398 bp, 38 predicted proteins | sample Lox_Sample_11_FD_206714 | JGI IMG/M metagenome (GOLD analysis project Ga0335069, IMG submission 206714) | Soil microbial communities from Loxahatchee National Wildlife Refuge, Florida, United States - Lox_Sample_1.1 | ecosystem: Environmental > Terrestrial > Soil > Wetlands | place: USA...
ACAGCTTATACGACACACTGGTGGCGATTCAGGGCGCCGCGGCGGTGCACGTGCCGTTCGCCCCGGACTTCCGCCTTCCGAGCGACGCGCTGCTTTCGACGCACGCGCGTGTGACGTTCGTCTGCAATCCCAACTCGCCGTCGGGAACGCTCGCGCCGATCGACGACATTGCCCGCCTCGCGCGGCGGCTCTCGGGCCTGCTGGTCGTCGACGAAGCGTACGTCGACTTCGCGACCAGCACCGCACTGCCATTGGTGCACGAGCACGCGAACGTGCTCGTATTGCGAACGTTTTCGAAGTCATTCTCGCTCGCCGGCATGCGTATCGGGCTGGCCTTCGGTAGTGCGCCGCTGATCGCAGAGCTGAACAAGGTGAAGGACTCGTACAATCTGACCCGCCTCAGCCTGGTTGCCGCGGCGGCCGCGCTCGACGACTATGCGTGGATGGAACGCAACGTCGAGCGAATTCGGGCAAGCCGCGCGCGTTTCACGACGGGACTGCAGAGTCTCGGGCTGCAGGTATTGCCGAGCCAGGCCAATTTCGTGCTGGCGCGCCGGCCGGGGTACGACATGGGCATCTTGCAGCGAGCGCTGAAGGAGCAGGGCATCCTGGTCCGGCACTTCGGCACGCCCGAGTTGCGCGATGCGCTGCGGATCACGGTTGGTACCGACGAAGAATGTGACGCGCTGGTGCGCGCGATTCCGCCGCTGATTCGCTGAACCCTTCGCAGCGCGGGATCAGTCTTCCGCGCCGTGCTCTTCGATTGGGGGCTCCTCGTCGCCGTCGTCTTCGTGCTCGGATCCGCTCACCGCGATCGTCGGCGGTCCGGTTGCCGGCACCGGTGTGGGTTGTTCGAGGAAGTCCTTCTGTTGCTTGTCCAAGCGTGTGAAGAGGTAGTCGCGTAGCAGGTAGATCGTATCGCCGCCGGAGGTCATCGCGGTGTACTCGGTCTTGGTCGGTTCCGGCTGCCGCTTGCCGATCAGCACGGTGCCCAACGGCGCGTCCTTGTCTGCTTGCAGAGTAATCGACAGGACTGGCGCACTGAGACCGAAGTCCGCGAGATTGGCGGGCTTGTCGGCGGCGATGTCGAAGCCCTTCAGATCGTGAAGATCGGTGAGGAACTGCGTGATCGCGGTCTCCAACGGCTTGGTATCGCCGGCGCCGCCGACTTTCCACTTCTGGTCGTCACCGCGGACCAGTTTGATCACTTGGCCGTCGGCGCGCTTGATCTCGGTGCGGCGGACCGCGTTGGTGTCGAACGCCAGCACCGTCTTGTCGCGGAAGTCTTTGAGTTCTTTGTTCAGGTCGCGGAACACCCACTCGCTGACGGTGAAAACCGTGGGGCGAGAGAGTGTCTTCACGTAGATCTGCTTTTGGTCGTTCTCTTTGCCGAGCATCAAAGCCAATTGTTCGTCGTTCTTGGCGAGATGCAGGACGACCACGAGGCGCGGCTCCTCGAGGCCGTACGTCTGAAGGTTCTTCTCCTCGGCGTCGGGAAAGTCGACGGCACGCATTGATTTCATGCTGGAGAGCAGGGTGCGAATGACACTCGGATCGGCAGCGTAGGACGCTGGCTTCTCGATCACCCAGGTGGTGTCCTTCTTGGTCAGCAGCAGATTCTGATGCGGGCTGGTGACCGAGATCTGCCGAACCTCGTCTTCGTTGAAGCTGAGAATCGTCTTGTCGCGCAGGTCCTTGACCTGCTTGTCCATACCCGATCGGAACGCCGAGTTGGCCAGGCGAATCTTCTTGTCGTCGTCGCGGCTGATGTAGGTCGAGAACCCGACCGGGGTGTTCTTGCCGACGAGGATGGTCGGCAGCGCCTTGTCCTTCAACTGAACGGTCACGCGCACGAACGGCCGATCCAGACCGTACGTGGACAGATCGGCCTGGGGATTTTCGAGGTCCTTCTTGACCTCGCACTCGGCGATCGCGTTGACGAGGTTGCGCATCGCCGTGTCGTCGGCGGCCGTGTCGATCGGCTTGGTGAGGCGCCAGCCACTGTCACCCTTGTGCGCGGCAATCTGGCGGTCGTCGTACGTGAGGGTCACGTCGGTGACGTCGTCAGCCGTGAACTGGAACAGGGTCTTCTTCTTGGATTCCTCGGCGGCCTTCTTGAACTCGACAAAGTACACGTAGGCACCGAGCCCCAACGCGACAATCAGGAAGATCAGCGTGCTGCGAAAACGCATGTGATGTCCCAGGCGCGGCCGATCAATCAGTGCGTCGCGGGCGGCGGTAAACTATTCGCGGCGCCACCACACGACCAAGCCCGCGACCAACAACACTTCCGGTATGATCAGAACGGAGAGGTAGAAGATGACGGTGCCTTGGTCCTGGGTGAATTGCACACGTGAGGCGCGGACGCTCTTGGTGCGAATCGAAACCAGATCGGACTGGCCGACGAGCCAGCCAATGGTGTTGAGCAGCAAATCGCGGTTGAAATACGTGCCTTCGATGTTGCGGTTGTCCGCGAACTCGATGCTGCCGAACACTGCCAACCGGGCTTCACCTTCGCCGGTCCCCATCTCTTTGAGCTTGGCGTCGACGACCGCGGCCACGGACACCGGCCCCTTCTTGTCGGTCGGGTCGAGTTTCGCTTCGCTGCGTTGGAACAAGCCTTCGAGATCGGTTTCGCCCCAGCTCGATTGGCTGGTCTTCACCAGTTCGACGACCTGCATCCCGGCCTTGGTCGCGCCGCTGCTCGACACCGAGCGAGTCATCGGGAAGATGGTGCGCTGCTTGAAGTCGCGCGTGATCTCGTGCTGGGCGTACGTGTTGGCCAGCGGAGCGAGGCCGAGTGCCGGACCTTGGAACAAGCGCACGACCTGGTCGACGACCACGTCGTTGCCGAGTTTGACCCCCCACTGATCGAGCAACGGAACAAACTGTTCTCCGCTCCGCGGCGGAATCAGAAAGGCCAGCCGCCCGCCCTTCTTGAGATACTTGTCGAGCGCGTCGATCTCATGCTCGGTGTAGGGCTTTTGCGGTCCGGCGACGATGACGGCGGAGCAGTCGTCCGGCATCGCCTCGACCGTCGCGAGCAGCACCTTTTTGATTTCATAGTTCTCGTTGGTCAGCCCGTTTTTGAGCCCGGCCAACCCGTGCGCGTTCTCCACGTCGTCCGTATCCGGCTCGCCGTGGCCTTCGATGAAGCAGGCGGTCTTGCGCGTGGTGCGGGTGACCTTGATGATGGCGTTGGTGATCGCCTCTTCGGTCGGCTGAGTCACGGTGGTCGACTCGCTGCCGTATTCCAGGCGAACCGTGTTGTAGGCGCTGACCTTGTAGCGCTCGGCGAGTTCGGGTTGGCGATCGGGATCGATCATTTCGTACTTCAGCTTGGATGACTGATAGCCGTAGTTCGACAGCAGCTCGCGCAGATCGGGGTTGATGCCGCCCTCGACGAACGCCTGAATCTGCAAATCGTTCTGCAGGTTCTTCACGACGCTGATCGACTGCGGCGACAAGCTGTAGACGTGCGCCTCCGTGAGATCGAATTTGTGGTGGTTCCGCGCCGAGATGTAGTTCAGGGCGGCCAGTATCGCGACGAACAGGGCGGACGCGACGATCGTGTTGGCGCCGTACTTGGTCGAGCGCTCGCCGACGAAGTGGCGAAGATTTTCGAGCCCGGCGCTGAGGTACGCGATCAGCGCAAACAATCCGATCAGGCCGTGAGCGAGGATGTACAGCAGATCGAACGTTTGCTGGCCGCGGGTCAGGAACGCCGCGACCGACGCGAACAGCAGCAAGATGGCGCCGATGACGCCGAGCAATCCGCTAGACCGTTGCACCGGCTATCTCCAACGAATCGACTCGACCGAGCGCTGAGTGAGGAACAGCGCAACGACGATGACGCTGATGAAGTAGAACACGTCGCGAGTGTCGATGATCCCCTTGACCATCTCGCCGAAGTGCTCGGTGAGCGACACGTATCGTAGCACCGCGCCCATGACTTCGCCCGAGGTGTCGGCCGGCCACGAGATGATGTAGAGCAGCAGCAGCGTGACCAGACAGCTCACCGCCGCGATGATCTGATTTTCAGTGAACGATGAGGTCAAGAGGCCGACGGATATGAACGCGGTCGCCAAGAGCAGCAGACCGAGATAGCCCGAGGCGATGATGCCGATCTCGGGGTTGCCGTACAGCATGAGAATCAACGGATAGAGACCGGTGAGCAGCACCATGAGCAGCGCGAACACGAATGCGCCGACGAACTTGCCCAAGACGATCGCCGTGATCGAGAGCGGCGAGGTCATCAACAACTCGTAGGTGCCGCTGCGTTTCTCCTCGGCGAAGCTGCGCATGGTGATGACCGGCACCAGGATGACGAGCACCACCGACAGGTTGTGCAGGAGCGGGGCGATGACGAATTCGTTCAGATTGAGACGCGTCATCGCTTCGGGATTGCGGAAGCTGGTGTAGAGACTGAGCAGGAAGTTGAAGCGCGCCAGCAAATTGAAGAAGAACCAGCCGCCCAGCAGCAAGTACCCGGTCAGCACGACATAGGCGATCGGCGAGACGAAGTACGATCGCAGCTCTTTGCCGGCGATGGTGAAAACGTTCTTCACGTGGTCGCCTCCCGGTGCGCGTCATCGCCATCGCCGCTGACCGCGCGCAGGAAGACTTGCTCGAGCGACGCGTCGCGCGTCAGGTCCTCGATGGAACCCTCCAGCACCACGCGACCGGCGTTGATGATCACGACCTTTTCGCAGAGCTGCGAGACTTCCGGCAGAATGTGGGTCGACAGAATCACCGTGCGGTCGCGCGCGAGTTCGCGAATCAGCGTGCGGATGTCGATGATCTGGCGCGGATCGAGGCCGATGGTTGGCTCGTCCAACACGAGCACGGTCGGGTTGTGAATCAACGCCTGAGCCAAGCCGACGCGTTGACGGTACCCTTTCGACAGATGTCCGAGCAGTCGGTTCGATACCTCGGTGAGGCCGCACACCTGCAACGCGCGGTCGAGCGCCTCGGAGAGTTCGCGCGTCCCGATGCCCTTGATCCGCGCGACGAACTGCAAGTAGGTCGTCACGGACATATCGTTGTACAGCGGCGGATTCTCGGGCAAATAGCCGATGCGCTTCCGGACTTCGTAGGACTCGTCGAAGATGTCGAAGCCGGCCACCTTCACCGTGCCGGAGGTCGCCGGCAGGAAGCCGGTGATGATCCGCATGGTGGTGGTCTTGCCCGCGCCGTTGGGGCCGAGAAAACCGAGGATCTGCCCGGTCTGGGCCGTGAAGGAGACATCCGACACGGCGGTGATGTCCCCGTAACGTTTGGTGAGGTTGCGGACCTCGATCATCGTCGGCCTACTGACGTTTTCATGTCCCAAACATTCAAATCGCGACGTGAAAACGCGACGCTCTTAATGGCTCGTTGTCACTTTGTCAACTACGAGCGCTACGGCGCGGCTGAATTGGACAGCATAGGGACCATCTGTTAGTGGCGAAGCTCCGATGTCTCCGGCTGGCGCGCCACTCTACCTCATCGACGGAAGCTCGTACGTCTATCGCGCCTTCTTTGCGCTCCCACCGTTGACGACTCCAAGCGGAGCACCGGTTAACGCGGTGTATGGCTTCACCACGATGGTGCTCAAGCTGATCCGCGAAGTCACTCCGCGATATCTCGCGGTGATCTTCGATGCGCCGGGTGCGACCTTTCGCGACGAACTCTACGAGGCGTACAAGGCCCACCGCCCACGCATGCCCGACGATCTGGCGGCGCAGTTGTCGCTCGTCCATGAAGTGGTGGAGGCATTGCAGGTACGGATGCTTCACATTGGGGGGGTCGAGGCGGACGACGTAATTGCGACGTTGACCACTCGCTACAGTGCGGAGGGAGTCGACTGCGTGGTGATCACGGCCGACAAGGATCTCATGCAACTGGTCGGTCCCCACGTGCGGCTGTGGGATACCATGCGCGATCGTTGGGTTGACGAGGCGGCGGTGCAGGAGCGCTTCGGGGTAGAGCCCGTGCAAGTGCCGGACGTGATGGCGCTGATGGGCGACGCGAGCGACAATATCCCGGGCGTGAAGGGGATCGGTGAAAAGACCGCGACCGCCGTGATTCGCCACTTCGGTTCACTGGAGTCGCTGCTCGCGCGCATCGACGAGGTGGAGTCGCTGGATCTACGCGGCGCGAAGAAGGTTGCCGCGCTGTTGCGACAAAGCAGGGAGGTGGCGCGTTTGAGTCGTGAGTTGGCGCTCGTACGGCGCGACGTACCGCTGGACGTCGCCCTCGACGACCTTCGGTACGCTGGACCCGACCACACGGCGCTGCGAGCGTTGTTTTCACGACTCGGGTTTCAATCGTTGGTCCGTGATCTGACCGACAGCGCGCCGCCTGTGGCAGTAGCGTCGCGCGCATTGGTCACGACGGCGGAGGTCGCTGCGTTTCACGGACGCGTACGTCTCACCGGAACGGTAGCGCTGGCTGCCGTTGGCAGTGTGCCGGCGGATGGCCTGCCGCCGACGGTGCGCGCCGAGGCGGTGGTGCTGGCAACGTCCGAGGCGAGTGAATGTCCGGTGTCGGTGAGTCTGGATGAGTCGACTCGACTCGAAGCGGTTCGAGAGATCCTCGGAGATCCGACTCTGGAAGTCGTCGCTCATGATCTGAAGCGCGAGATGCTGCGACTCGGTCCGTCGTTGCCCATCGCCGGAGCGCCCTTCGACACCATGGTCGCATCGTACCTGCTCGACGCCACGGCGACGCACCGGCTCGAAGACTTGGCGGCCGATGTGCTTGGGGTCAAGCTGCCGGAATTTCGAGCGGGCGTCGACGGCGCGGCGGCGGGCGCGGCGCGGTTGCCGCGGCTGGCTGAGGAGCTCAGCGCCCGCCTCGATGCGCTCGGGATGACCGCGCTCTTCCGCGACATCGAGATGCCGTTGGTCGAGGTGTTGACGGCGATCGAGCGGCGCGGCGTCCGCATCGACACGGGCGCGCTCGCCGACATGAGTCGCGAGTTGCAGGGGCGTCTGGATGTCTTGATGGCGGAGATCTACGAGTTGGCAGGCGGCGAGTTCAACATCAATTCGCCGCCACAGTTGCGCACGGTACTCTTCGACCGCCTGGGGCTGTCGAAGAAGGGCGTGCGGCGGGGCAAGACCGGGTACTCGACCGATGTCGACGTACTGACCCGACTAGCCTCCGAGCATCCGGTGCCAGCCAAAATTCTCGAGTATCGTGGCCTGTCGAAGCTCAAATCGACGTACGTCGACGCGTTGCCGGCGGCGGTGAATCCGCAGACCCGCCGCTTGCACACGTCGTTCAATCAAACCGTCGCGGTGACCGGGCGCCTGAGTTCGAGCAATCCCAACCTCCAGAACATTCCGGCGCGCGGGGAAGAGGCCCGGCGCATCCGCGCCGCGTTCGTTGCGGAGCCGGGACATGTCGTGCTGTCGGCGGACTACTCGCAGATCGAATTACGCGTCCTTGCCCATTTGGCCGAGGACCCGACCTTGATCGAGGCGTTTCGAACGGGTGCCGATATTCACACCCGGACGGCGGCGGAGATGTTCGGGGTCCTGCCGGGAACCGTCAGCGCCGACATGCGTCGGGCGGCAAAGGTCATCAACTTCGGCATCATCTATGGTATGGGGGCGCAACGCTTGTCTCAGGAACTCGGGATCTCGCTTGGTGAGGCGCAGCGGTACATCGAGAGGTACTTCTCGCGCTATGCGGCGGTGCGCGGATTTCTCGATGCGACGATTGCGACGGCCCGCCAGTGCGGATATGTCACCACGCTGAGCGGCCGGCGACGTGCCGTGCCGGACTTGAATAGCGGTGATCGGGGACTGGCCCAGGCAGCCGAGCGGACGGCGACCAACACGCCAATCCAAGGCACCGCCGCGGACATCATCAAGATCGCCATGGTGGCGCTGCAGCGACGCCTTGAGGCGGATCGCGTGCAGGCGTTCATGACCCTGCAGGTCCATGACGAGTTGGTGTTCGAAGTGGCCGAGGCTCAGACTGAGCGGGCCAGCGAGATCATTCGGGCCGAAATGGAGGGTGCCATGTCGCTGCGCGTCCCGCTCAAGGTGGACATTGGCCACGGCCGGAATTGGGCCGAAGCCCACACGTGAGACCGCCGACGGACAGTCAGGAGCCGAAATTGCGCTGGAGTTCGAATAGCCGCGGGCGAGCAACGTCTTCTATTGCCGAAGGAAGGCCGCGTGGAACGTAGCGATCGCGAGCTCGTTCGCGAAAGCCGCGCCGGAAATGCTGAGGCCTTCCGAGAATTGGTGGAGCGCTATCAGCGCAAGGTTGCCGCCGTGGCTTTGGGAATGGTGCATAACCGTGAGGACGCACTGGAGCTGACCCAGGAGACGTTCGTCAAGGCGTTCGAGAACCTCGGCAAGTTCAAGGGCGAGTCGAGTCTGTACACCTGGCTGTATCGAATCGTGGTGAATCTCGGCATCGACTTCCGACGGCGCGAGCGACGCCACGGAACCGTTTCGATCGAGGAACGCGCCGAAGCCGGCGCCGCCGAGCTGGCGGACGACAGTGTCGGTGCGCCGCTCGGCGATCCGTTTCGCGAACTCCGCTCACGAGAAGTCGGCGCACGCGTGACCGACGCGATCAATGAGTTGACCCCCGATCACAAAGCCGTCATACTTTTGCGCGAAGTCGAAGGTCTCTCGTACGATGAGATCAGCCGCGTGATGCAGTGTTCGAAGGGCACGGTGATGAGCCGCTTGCATTACGCGCGCAAGAAGCTCCAAAGCAAATTGCGGGACTGTCTGTGACGGCCTACCTGACGACGCAAGGCCCGGGGCGAGCCTAACGTATGACCTGTCGCGACGTGAGCGGCCTGCTGCCGCTGTTCTACGACGGCGAACTCGATGCGCGTCAGATGCGCGCCGTGGCGTTGCACAGCAGCCGCTGTTCCGAGTGCGAGGGTGAATTGCAGCGCTTGGAACGGGTACAAACCTTGGTTGCCGACACCATCAACTTGCGCGTCGATGAATTGGACCTCAGTCAAATCTGGCCGGCGGTGCAATCGCGGATCGGTAGCGTGCGGATGCCGTGGTGGCATCGCGCGCGTTCGCGGTGGGAAGAGTACGACGTGCGCAGTTGGTTCACCGTGCCGGCGCTCGGCGTGGCAACCGCGGGCGCCGCATTTGCCGTGATGGTCTGGACCTCGCGTGTCGGCGAGGCGCCGCAGCTTGCGCAAATGCCACCGACGCCGGCGATCGACAACACCGCGGTCATCGATTCGCTCGAAAGCAGCGCCGAGTCCGTCGCCGTCGTCAGCGAGCCCGAAACGCACACCACCGTGCTGTGGGTGAACGACGACACCGACTACGGTCCCGAAGGATTCCCTCCGTGAAGCGCCCACTCGCATCGCTGGCGATATTGATCGGCGCGGTTGCCAGTGGCCCGGTGTGCGCCCAGGAGGCCGTCGAGGTGCGGATCGGCGCGGTGCTCGCCAGCAACTCGGGGCAGGGGTTCGATCCGCGACTGGTCGCGCTGCGCCGCCAGTTTCACACGTTATTCCCGTACACCTCCTACAATCTGGTGAAGGAAGAACGACGGCTGGTGGCGCCCGGCGTCAAGGTGGGATTCGACATTCCTGGCGGTCGCTATTTGCTGGTGACCTCCAGCGGAATGAAGGACGAGCGGGTGTCGTTACACGTGATGTTGATCGAGGGTTCGCGCCCGGTGGTCGACACCGCGCTGACGCTGCGCAAGCATGCGACTTTCTTGGTCGGCGGCCCCAAGCATCAGGAAGGCGTACTCATCATCGCCATCGGCGCCGATCCGCTGCCCATGTCGGAGCCGGCGCCGGAGCCGGTGTCGCACCAATGAACCTCGATCTCATCCCCGAGTGGTTGACCTTCGATGCGGTGCGCGGCTGGGTGGTCGATGCCAGCCGGTTGGTGCGGTTTTGGGGCCCGATCATTGCGCTGCCCGGCTTGGCTGCGCCCGCGTCGCTGCTGGGGAGCGTACTCGCGCTCTTGCTTCTCTCCGGAGCGGCGATCGCGGGGCTGGCCACCTTTGTCAGCGCCGCGATTTTCCTGTATCTGATGCTGACCGAGGTGTTCGGCTTCAGTCTCGATCTCGCCGTCGCGTGACGGCGACTCGCTCCACTATTTCTTCTCGCGATAGTGCTCGATGAGCACGTCGGCGATCTCAGGCCGCAAGATGCGGGCATCGGGATGCTCGCCCGTGCCGAGAAGTTCGCGAATTTTCGACCCTGAGATCGTCACCGGCCTTTCGTCGGGATGTTCGTCCATCAAAGCCACGCGACCGACGCTCTCGAAGTAGGCGGCGAAGCCGATATTGCACGGACGCAGACGCAGGTCGCCGCGGAGATGGTTGAAGATCTCCTGCGCGTCGAAGTCGCCCCAAATCGGTTTGCCGTCGTCAAACGGGGCGTCGGCGTGCTTGCGCCCGATCACGATGTCGGTGAACCCGAGGTTCTGCCGGTAGATCGCGTGCATGATCGCTTCCTTCGGTCCGCCGTACAGCATCTTGATGTCGAGGCCGACGAGTTCGAACACTTCGGTCAGATCGTACCCACAGCGTCGCCACAGCGCCGCGTCCTTGTCGCCGTCGCCGAGCAGATGACGCTCGTGCAACACGCGATAGCAGCGCATCCGGACCCGCGCGGGAACGTCGTCGCCCTTCAACTCGCCGATTAAGGGATTGAGCACGACGCCCGCGAAGTAGCCCTCGCGGGTGAGCCGCTCGACGCCGGCGACCAGCGCGTATTCGTGCGCGCGATGCAACGGGTTGCGGGTTTGAAAGGCCAGCGCGCGTTCCCACTGGCGCTCGGCGATGAGGGTGCGGACTTGGCGGGGCGACAGCACGAACTCGCCATATTCGGGATCGACGGGTTGCGGCAACGCCCACAGATCACCGCCGACCAGTTTGGTGCGTGGATCGTCGAATACCATGTGGCCGCCCGGATGATCGGCGCGCGAAGTGCCGTAGAATTTCTCGACGTGCTTCGGCTTGTCCCAGTCGAACAGACTGGAGACGCGCAAAATCGCGATGATGTCGTTGTTGTGTACCAACGCGGCGGCGTGGCCGACCCGCAATTTGTGCCCCTCGTCGTCGGTCACCGGGAAGGAAATCGGCGCCGTCCAGGCGTAGCGTCGAAAGCCGAAGTCCAGCGCGTCGTGATCGAGCACGTAGTGCCACGTGTCTTCGTCCATCGGACCGGTCAGCGGCGAGAGCGTGCCGTCGGCGATGCGATAGACCGTCGACAGATCGGCACGACTCATTTCGATGCGCGGAAGCGCTGCGGCTTCGACGAGGAACTGTCGGCGACGGGAAAGTGGGACGGTGCGGGAGACCGGCGCGGCAAGTCCGCCGTGGACCGGAACGAGATCTGGCATGGGTGCGATTCCTCCTGACGACTGGCTGTCCGCCTTTGACGCGGCGCCGTCTCTTGTGGCGCGTTCGGCGCTGGTTCGCAAGTAGGGTGCTTCGTCAATGCGTCGGAGCGCAAACCGGGCAGGCGGTGTCCTTGATGACCGGACGCGCGTCGACGCGGCCGGTCGCCGCGTTGTACACGTAGAACTGCGGTGACGGCGACGATCCGATCCCCAGTACGATCTTCACCGTTTCGGCCGCCACAAGAGCACCGATGACCGCGCCGGTCACCGGCGTCAAGACATCGTCGGCGCTTGTTCCCGATTCGAACGTGCGCTGAAGACACTCGGCGCACGGGAACGCGGGTGCGTGAGCCGAGAGCGTTGCGACGATTCCGTGGTAGCCGCGTACATGGCCCACCACGACGGGTTTGTGGTGGATGATCGCTGCGCGACTGATTGGGATGCGCGTTGCTGGCGGCGCGTCACATATGATCAGCGCCGCAAAGCGATCCAGAGTGTCCTCGGTGACCATGTCTGCGCAGCGTAGGTCAGGGCCGGTGGCCGCGATTGTTTGCAGCGCGGGCGTGAAGTCGGTGAAAGCGATGCCGCCGATGCCGGCCGCCATCAAGTAGCGGACCGCCATCGTCGCGACGCCGGAGGTCCCCGCGACGGCGACCGAGGATGCGAGCAGGTGTTGCTGCTTGGTCGCGCCGATCTCGGGCAAGATGATTTGCCGGCTGTAGCGCTCGATCTGCGCGTCGGTCAAGGCGGGAAGGGACGTGCCGGGTGCGGTCATTCGATCACGTTCTTTTCGATCGGCTCCACCTGCACACCCCGCTCGCGCAGCCAGGCGATCGCGCGGTCGACCTCATCCTGAGTTCCGTCGAGTTCGATGGCCACTAAACCCATGGTGTCGGAGATGTTGGCGCCGCGAATGTTCGTGACGACTTTGAACTTGTGCCCGACCTGATAGATGAGCGGCTCCTTGATCAGCTCGATTGGATACGTGAGATAGATCTTCTCGCGCACCAAGCGCTTCACGTTGGCGCCGGTGCTCTTCGCTGCACTCATCGTGCTTGGCGCCGGGCACGCCAGTCGTCCCAGCCGGTCCACAGGTTGGTGCTGAGATACTTGTCGCCGAAGTCCGAGAAGATCGCGACGATGACTCCCTCGTCTAATTCCGCCGCGACCTGCAACGCGGCCCACATCGCGGCGCCCGACGACTGCCCGACGACGATGCCCTCTTCGGACCCGAGCGCGTAGACCGTGTCGTACGCGGCCTCCGTGCGGACCGGAATTTTCCGGTCGAGTTCATTCTCGTGATAGATCCCCGGTACGATCGAACTCGCCATATGCTTGAGGCCTTCGAGGCCGTGGAGCGCATCATCGGGTTCGGCGGCGATCACTTGAACCCGCGGGTTGCGTGTCTTCAAGTAGCGGCCGGTGCCCATGATCGTGCCGCCGGTGCCGATGCCGGCGACAAAGTGGGTAATCGTCCCGTCGGTGTCGTCCCAGATTTCCGGCCCGGTGCTCTCGTAGTGCGCGCGCGGGTTGTTCTCGTTGAAATATTGGTCCGGCTTGAAATACGTCTCCGGGTTCTGCGCCAGCACGGTTCGACACAGGCGGATCGCGCCGTCCGAGCCTTCGAGTGGATTGCTGTAGGTGATCTGCGCGCCATAGGCGGTGATGATCTTCTTACGCTCGCGGCTGACGTTCGACGGCATCACCAGTTCGACCGGATATCCGAGCACCGCTCCGATCATGGCGAGTGCGATCCCGGTGTTACCCGAAGTGGAATCCAGAATCGTCTTACCGGGAATCAGGCGGCCCGACGCGATGCCTTCGCGAATCATCCACAACGCCGGGCGATCCTTGACCGAGCCGCCGGGGTTGAACCCCTCCAACTTGGCGTAAATCCGTACCCGCGGCGAGATCGACCGGCCCGCGCGAGTGCGGAACCCGCGAGTGAGGCGCGAGATCTCTACCAGCGGTGTATTGCCGACGAGATCGAGGGCGTTGAATGCGCGCCGCAAATCCTGCGGCGGGGCGGCTGCTGACGGCTCGGCAAATTGGGGGCGAGCTGACATCGACCGACCAACCCCTCAGCCCCCGGCGATTGCTGGGACGATGGAGACTTCATCGCCGTCCTTCACCGCCGTATCGAGGTGACTGAGGAAGCGGATGTCGTCGCCGTTGACGTAGATGTTGACGAAGCGGCGCACCCGCCCGTCCTCGTCGCACAAGCGCTCCTTGATGCCAGGGTGGCGGCTCTCGAGTTCGTTCACCACGGCGCCGACGGTCGCTCCGGATAGACTCACCTCGTCGGAGCCGTTGGTGAATCGCCGCAACGGTGTTGGAATGCGAACCAAAACGCTCATCGTGATTGCTCCTTTTGCATTACGCGCGCGCCCGCTGCGCATGCGGCGCGGCGCCGAGTCGATGGTAGAGCTGATCGAAGTCGCCCAGCCTGGCGTCGATCGTGAACGGCTGCTCGATGTGATCGCGCACCGCTTCGAGCGTCTTGTAGCCGTTGCCGGTGACGCTGATGACGATCGACTCGTCGCGCGGAATGCGTCCCTGGTCGATCAACTTCTTGGCGACCGCGACGGTGGTGCCGCCCGCGGGCTCGGTGAAGATCCCCTCGGTGCGCGCCAGCAGCTTGATCGCGTCGACGATCTCCTCGTCGGTGGCCGACTCGCCCCAGCCGCCCGATTCGCGGACGGCTTGCAGCACGTAGTAGCCGTCAGCCGGGTTGCCGATCGCGATCGACTTGGCGATCGTCTTCGGCTTGACCGGCGTGATCAGATCGCTTCCGCGATGGAGGGCTTGAATCACGGGCGCGCAACCGGCGGCCTGAGCGGAGTAGATTTTCACTGGAGTCGATTCCACCAACCCGACCTCGGCGAGTTCGTGAAAGGCTTTCGCCACCTTCGGCAAAATCGTCCCGCCGGCCGTCGGTACGATGATGTGCTGCGGCAAGCGCCACCCGAGTTGCTCGGCGATCTCGAAACCATACGTCTTGGCGCCCTCGGTGTAGTATGGCCGGATGTTGATGTTCACGAAAGCCCATCCGTACTTGTCGGCGATCTCGCTGCACAGGCGATTCACATCGTCGTAGTTGCCGCGGATGGCGACGGTGCGGGGACCGTAGATCGCCGAACCGACCACCTTGCCGGCTTCGAGGTCGTGCGGGATGAAGATGAAGCAATGCAGTCCCGCGCGCGCGGCGTGCGCGGAGACGCTGTTGGCGAGGTTGCCCGTCGAGGCGCACGAGACCGTGTCGAAGCCGAACTCCACGGCCTTGGAGATCGCAATCGAGACCACGCGATCCTTGTACGAGAACGTCGGATGATTCACCGAGTCGTCTTTGACGTAGAGCTCGCGCACGCCGAGCACCGCGGCCAGCCGATCGGCTTTGACCAGGGGCGTGAAGCCCGAGTGTAAGCCGATGCGCGGCTCGCTCGCGATCGGTAAGAGCTCACGATAGCGCCAGAGATTGCGCGCACGCCCGGCGATCACGTCGCGACTGACGGCGCGCTTGATCGCCGCATAGTCGTAGACGACTTCCAGCGGACCGAAGCACGCTTCGCAGACGTGCAGCGGTTCGACGGGATACTGTTGATTGCACTCGCGACAACGTAGCGCTGTGACGTGGGACATGGTGGCTCCTTTAGAGACTCCAAGATTACGCGGCCTCGGCGCTGAGACTGGTCACGCTCGGCTGTTCGCCGCACAGTGGACACCGCCGGTTGCGGCGTAGCGGCACGCTTCGCCAGCGCATCGCCAGTGCGTCGAACGTGAGCAGTCGGTTGCTGATCAGTTCGCCTAAACCGGAGAGAAACTTGATCGCCTCGCCGGCTTGCACACAGCCGATGGTTCCGGCAACGGCGCCGAGAATTCCTGCTTCCTGACAGGTTGGGACATCGGCGGTAGGCGGCGCCGGAAATACGCAGCGAAGGCACGCGGTGTGATGTGGTAACACCGTCATCGTCTGGCCGAGAAAGCCGACCACGCCCGCGTGCGAATACGGCGTGCCCGTTAGAACCGCACCGTCGTTGATGAGAAACTTTGCGACGACGTTGTCAGTGGCGTCGATGACAAAGTCGAAGTCGGCAAAGATGCGAGCGAGATTGGCGGCCGTCAACCGCTCGTTGAACGTGTGAACCGTCACCGCGGGATTGCAAGCGAGGACTTTGGCGCGGGCCGAATCGACCTTGGCTCTGCCGATGTCGGCCTCGGTGTGGAGGATCTGGCGGTTCAAGTTGGATCGTTCGACGGCGTCGGGATCGATCAGACCGATGGTGCCGACTCCGGCTGTGGCGAGTTGTAGCGCCGCCGGACAGCCGAGCCCGCCGACACCAACGATCAACACGCGTCCCTGGTGCACGTGGCGTTGGTCCTCGTCGTTCGTGCTGATGCTTACATCGGCCATCTTCACGTCGCGTCCGCTCAAAAAAAGGCCTCTTCCCGGGAGGGAAGAGGCCTTTCAGCTTCTCACCCTTATCTTCCCGGGGCTCCCTGGGGAGCACGCCAGCAGGAGTTAGCACCAGCGCCGCCGCTCGCGCGACGACCGGTTGCTGTGGCATCAACGGGCCAGTCCCTCCGCCACTCTTGATAAGGTTTCTACGCGCTCAAATCTTCGCAGCGCAGAGGTTACGCGAGTTGTTCCGGACAGTCAACCGCCGCCGCGCTGCTCGGCGCCTACGTTTGTCGAGGCTGATGTGGGACGGTCAGTATCCGTAGCCGCCGCCGCCGCCGCGACTGAACGGGTTCGGCGCGGAAAACGCCGGCACGCCCGAGGGGCCCGACGGCGGACGGTGTTCGCGGTCGAGTCCGGGGACTTGCACGGGCGGCGCGAAGGCGGTGTCGACCGGACGCGGAATACCATCGAGCAAGCGGGGGAGGGGATCGGCTTGAGCCAGCGCGTCGCTGTCGCCGGAGCGTTCGAGCCGGCGCCGGGCGGCACGCGCGTACTTACTGCGGGGAAACCGCTGCGCGAGAGCGGCGTCGGCCAGTGCCGCGCGCTCGGGATTGCTGTCCTCTCGGTAGAGGCGGCCAAGCTCGTGGAGCGCATCGGCCGCCGTATCGGTGTCATCGTAGCGTACCAACAAGTTGAGCAACCGCATCTCCGCGGCTTTGCGGTTGTCGCGGTTGGCGTAGAAGTCGGCGATGTACAGCTCGTGACCCGCCAGCGTGCTGCGACAGCGCGCCAGTTGCTCGCGCGCCAGCTCCGCAAAGGGGCTAGTCGGATACTGCTGTGCAACCGTGGAAAAGTAATTGTGCGCGTTCATCGACGCGCCCTGATCGCGGTCGACCGGATTCATCTGGCGCGCGTAGCACTGTCCGAGGGTGTAGCCGACGAACGGGAGGTACGGGCTCGTCGGATGACGGCGCTGGAAATCGGTGAACGCGGCCACTGCTTCGGCATAATTGCCGGCCATGAAATGTGCGTATGCGATGCCGAGTTCCGCCTCTTCGGCTTGATCGCTGAACGGGTATTGATCGAGCAGTTCGCGATAGTCCTGAATGGCGAGCTGATACGCACCTTCCTGAAACTCGTCGCGTGCGTGCCCGAAGTATTCGAAGGCGGTGAGCTTCTTCTTCAGTCCACAGCCGCTCGCGGCCACCGCGACCGCACACGCCGCTGCCAGGACGCGGTAATTCATGGGGCCGGAATGTAGGTGGAATTTCTAGCCGCGGCAAGAGCGCTCGCCGTGATCTCGGTGCAGTTGTGCGTGTCGGTGCAAATCACGATTTAGGCGGGATGCCGTACTCGAAACGCTGCCAGCGCTGGCTGCGGACTCGCCGACTCACTGATGCGGCAGTGGGGCACGCCGGCATCCCGGTCGCCGGCAAGCTTGATCGGCAAGCGTCTGAGCACTGGGCTCGGCCTATTGCGCAGCGCCGATCGGCGACGCTATAGGCAAATCAACGGATGAGGTCTGCAGCGAGCTGGACAAACTGATGGCTGAGCTTGGAGACCACAGCACGCGCCCGGTTCTGGTCATCGGACATCCCGGACACGAGCTCCGGGTGCATGGTTGGCTGGAGACTCAGCAGCCGAGCGTTTTTGTGCTCACCGACGGATCGCGGCACGCGGGACGGTCGCGGCTGCAGTCGACCACGCGGGTGCTCACGGCTGCTGGAGCGCGACCGGGTGCGATCTACGGGCGCTTCAGCGACCGGGAAATCTACGCGGCCATCCTCGAGCGCAGGTTCGATGTGTTCGTTCAGCTCGCAGAGGACCTCGCCGGAGTGCTGGTTGCGGATCGCGTCGAGTGGGTCGCGAGCGACGCCTGCGAGGGATTCAACCCCACGCACGATGTCTGCCGGCTCATCACCGACACGGCCATCGCATTGGCTTGCCGCGCCTGCGGGCAGTCGATTGCGAGCTATGCCTTCCCGCTCGATGGCCCGCCGGTGGTCGATGCCGCGGGTGCAATCCGCATCTCGCTTGACGATGCGGCATTCGCCCGCAAGCTGGCTGCGGCCCATGGCTACGCGGACTTGCGCGGCGAGGTGGATGACGCCTTCACCAAGCACGGCGTGGACGCTTTCCGCACCGAGTGCTTGGTGCCGGTTGAGGAGCCGTACTCGGCTGACCGATTCGCAGACGCGGCGCCGTACTACGAGCAGCACGGCGAGCGACAGGTCGCCGCCGGGTTCTATACGCACGTGATCCGCTACCGTGATCATGTCGCCCCGCTCGCGGAGGCGTTGCGCCGCCATGCCGAGGGCGAACGTTGATGCGAAGACTACGCGTGTTGATCACCAACAACACGCTCGCCGCGCGCGCCGGGACCGAACTTTACGTGCGTGATGTGGCGCTGGCGTTGCTCGCCCGCGGGCATACGCCGATCGCCTACAGCACGCGACTCGGTGAGGTCGCGGAAGAGTTGCGCGCCGCCACCGTGCCGGTCGTCGATGATCTGGATGCGGTCACCGTGCCACCCGACCTGATCCACGGCCAGCATCACCTGGAGACCATGACGGCGCTGCTGCGTTTTCCCGGCGTCCCCGCGGTTTCGTTCTGTCACGGTTGGATACCCTGGGTGGAGACCCCGCTGCGGTTCCCTCGCATCCGGCGCTACGTGGCGGTGGATCACCTCACGCGCGAGCGCCTGGTGTTCGAAGCAGGGATTCCGGAGGATCGGGTGCGGGTAGTCTTCAATTTCGTCGATCTCACGCGATTCAAGCCGCGGGGGCCACTTCCCGGACAGCCGCGCCGTGCGCTGGTGTTCAGCAACTACGCGCATGATTCCACTCATCTGAGCGCGGTGCGCGCGGCCTGCGCGCGGGCTGGGATCGCAATCGAGGTTATCGGTATCGCCTCCGGCAATCCCCACGCCCGCCCGGAGGACGTGCTCGGCGACTACGACCTGGTCTTTGCCAAGGCACGCGCGGCCATCGAGGCGTTGGCGGTGGGCACGGCAGTTATCCTCTGCGACGCTGGCGGGTTGGGCCCACTCGTGAGCAGCGCCGAGCTCGATCGCCTCCGCCAGCTCAACTTTGGCGTTCGTACGCTCAGCGGACGGCTCACGACTGAAGCCCTCGAAGCCGAGATCAGCCGCTACGATGCGAGCGATGCCGCGGTCGTGACGCGCCGGATTCGCGCCGAGGCGTCACTGGATGCTGCGATGGACGCGATCGAGGGCGTCTACGGCGAGGTGCTTGCCGAGCATGCGCAGGCGGGAGTGCCCGATGTCGCCGAAGAGGCTGCCGCAGCGGCCCGTTACGTGCGCGGGTTGACGTCGACCTTGCACGGCGTTCGTGCAACCAGCGAGCACGCCGTTGCGGTCGAGGCCGCGCTCGGCACGCTGCGGTCCGACTATGCGGCGGCGCAAAGCGAGCGCGACCGATTGCGAGCGGCGGAGGCAGAGCTTGTGCGGATGCGTGCGACGCTGGGCTGGCAGATTCTGCGTCGCTACGGCCTGATCAAGCACCGGATCGTCTTGCCCGCGTATCGCGAGATCAAATCGGTCGCCTCGAATTGGTGGGGATCTGGAAGACGGGACACTTCGACCGCGGAGTCCGAATCGGCGGGCAAACCGGTCAGCCCTGCCGAACACCCGGTGCAGGTTCGCGGCGTGGGCGACGTGCTCACTCCGCTTGTGGTGCTCGGGCTCGGACGCAGCGGCACGACGCTCCTCATGCAGCTTCTCGGCACGACCGCCCGCATCGTCTTCGACCGCACCTATCCGTTCGAGGTTCGCTATCTGACGTACCTCCTGCGCTGGGCGCTACTCCTCGGCGTCGAGAAACGGCAGCCCGACGAATACTGGAACGCTGCCGTCAACTTGACTCAACCCGATGGGCGGATGGGCCCATTCCCGTATCAAGCGCCTCAGTTTTGGAGTGGCGATGCGCTGTGGCCCAGCAGCTTCATCGCCGCGTGGCAGGCATTTTCCAGAGCCGCCATTGCGAGCAGCGGTCCGGCGGACGCCGCCCAGCGGCCGCTCTTTTATGCCGAGAAAGTCCCCTCGTGGGTGCCGAGCCGGTTGCGCGCCGCGTTGCCCTACAAAGCCATCGTGCTTGTTCGCGATCCTCGCGATCTCTTCTTGTCCATTACTGCATTCGACAAGCAGCGTGGGTTTCCCGGTTTCAGCCGTCGAGCCGACGATAGCGATTGGAGTTTTGCCGAGCGCTTCGTCGGCACGTGCCGGAACCACTTCGCGGGCATGCGCGAGGAAGCGCGCGCACCGCATAACATTCAAGTGAGATACGAAGATCTCGCGCTTGACCTGCAGGGCGAGGCCCATCGGCTCGGTAGCTGGCTGGGCGTGTCGCTCGACGCGCCCAAGGTCGAGGCGCAAGCGGCTGACTTCGAGCACCATATGACCAGTGCCAACCGGCGGGAGTCGGTTGCACGCTGGCGCCGCGAGCTGCCTGCCGATCTGAACACGCTGTTCGTACGCGAGCTCGGTGAAGAGCTGTCGCATTACGGGTACGCGACCGAGTAGGGGCTACAGGCGCGGAGCGCTCGCCTTGACCTCGCGACGCCCATTCTCTATCAATCGAAGCCCCGATACGCCCGGCGTGGCGGCGTAGCTCAGATGGCTAGAGCGAGGGTCTCATAATCCCTAGGTCCGCAGTTCGATTCTGCGCGCCGCCACTTTCTCCTTCAGCGCGAAGCGGAGTTTCCAACGTCGGCTTGCCGAACAAGTCAACGACAGGCAGAGTGGGCGGTGGCGAATCACGATGGGGGCGGCGGGCAATGCGGATCGTAAACCGTGTCGTTCTGATTTCAGCGCTGTGTACAGCTAGTTGTGCGGCGCCGGTGGAGCAGCGGGTCGCGGTGCTTCACGAGGGCAATGCGTTGTTGGTGCCGGCGACCGCCGACGCGGTCGAGTGCCTCGATCATTGCAACGCGCGCAAGAGCACGTGCCTGGGTTCGTGCGTGGAAGGGGGCTGCCAACTCGAATGCCACGGGGCGTACGAGCACTGCGTTGAAGAATGCCCCGGGGCGCACTGGAGCGCCGTTCAGTCGACGGTGCAGCCGTAACGTTGTTCGACGGGTGCAAACACTTCGCCCACAAGCCGCCTTCAACTCACCTGGGCCTTCGCGAGCTGATCGACAAAGTGCTCGCGCCAACCGTCTGGCAGCGCATCGAGTTGTACCGCTCGCTGAAGCAACTGCGGGTCGGGCGCGTCGCTCGTGTACAACCGCACAATGTCCCGCACGCTCAGTCGTCGTTCGTCCTCGGCGATGCGCTCAATCGAATCCTCGGCTTCGACCTCGCCTTCGCGGAGAACGGCAAAGTAGAAACCGGTTCGCTCGCTCGCCAGGAACGCTTTGACGAATTCCGCGCGGGCGAACTTGATGGCGAGCTTGTAGCACGGCATGCGCGGTTGCGTGACGATCACCTCGGCCGCCCCGAGGCGGAACCGATCGCCGATGTGGACAGTGTCTTCCGTCAGTCCCTCGGTTGTGAAGTTCTCGCCGAAGGCGCCCCACGGCAGGGGCGTATTCGGTAGTTCGCGACGCCAGTAGGCGTAGTGTTCCATCGGATACGCGTAGGCCGCCTTGTGCGTGCCGCCGTGGACCGACAGATCGGCCTGGCCGTCACCATCGAGATTGAGCGTTCGAAGCATGGTGCGCCCGGCTCGCGGCGCCTTGAAGATGCCGGTCGTGACGCGCCTGCCGTGCCAGGTGATCTCGCGCGGGAGTCCGACGTTGACGGAAACGAGCTTCATGACTCGCCAGCGCCTATCCGCGCACCCGCTTGTGCGCGCGCGGCGCCGCCGGTTGTCAGCCGCTACAGGTGGGCAAGTAGCACGAGTCGCCCTGGTTCAACGTCAGACCGATCGTGCATGGCTGAGATGGAGGAGGCGGGTCATCGCACGAGAGTTGAATATCGACGATGCGAATGGGGTTCGCGCAGCCGCTGATCAGGGTCGTGGACACTGTCGGATCGAACGGCGTCGTCGTTTGCTTCATGCAATTTGCCCCAGTGACCGAGACCGTTGCGCCGCCTGCGTATACAAATGCAGTTACCGCCACACCAGTCAGGAGAACGGCCCCGACGATTTGTCCGGCCGGTGAGAGTCGGAGACGATAGACTGCGACAACTGCCAGCAGTCCGGCGAGCAGATAGAGCAGCGGCATGGTGAGCGCGGGTGCCGTGCCCAACGATACGGTCGTGACCGCACCGGTTGGCAACGCGAAGACCGCCGACGGTGTCGCCCAGAACGCCAATGTCATCGCGTTGCGAATTGACCTTCGAAGCATCATTGGCAACGTCCTCCCTCCACGCAAAGTCCTGCTCGCTCGAATTGGTAGGGCATGTATCGCAAAAGGCGCGAATGGATCAACCCAAGCCGGGAACTGACATGTCTCCTCCCCCGGTTACAGGTCTTGGCCACGTCGTCTCGAACGCCTTGCGCGGCCGTGCCCCTGTGGACGCCATGTCGACGCCGCTCTACCGGCAGCTTGGGAGTCCTTCAGCCGACTTTCGCGAAATCGCGCGAGAACCACCGTTCGGGTCGGATGCGAACCACGATCTCGTTGGTGGCGCCATTCCGACGCGTTGCGTCGACGTAGCCGTTGCCGACGTCGGTGCCGAGATACTTGGCGGCGATGGGACGCACGTCGCGGTCGACATCGGCCGCCGCCACCGACACGATGAGACCTTCGACGCTCACGTATTTCGGCGGCAGTTCCTCGGCCTGCACCACAAATGCGACGCGCACGCCCGGCGCGATGAGGCGGGCCTTGCGGGTCTCGGGCCGCGTCACCATAACGATGTCGCCTCCGGGTTCGTACAGATACCAGAGTGGAACCGCCAACGGCGCGCGACCGGGCTGGTTGACGCTCAAGATGCCGACGTGGACTGCGGCGAGAAACCGTTCGCGTTCTTCACGCGACATTGGTGCGGGCACTGCGGCGCTCCTTCTTCGCAGCGGACCACATGCGCGTGCGCGGGTTGAAAAGCAAGCGAGGAAGGTTGCGCCGCAAAGTTGAGCCAACCGGACGCGTTGGAGAAGACGGCGCGCCGTCCGCCGATCGAAAACGGCGCGAATTTCCGAGCGCAAGCCGAGCCGTCGATAAAGCAAGAACGGTCAAGCGCGTGCCGGGGGGGTCTGATAGGAAGATCGCATGAATCTGTCCGCCGTGTTGGAGCACATCGAGACGAACCTCGCCGGTGATCTGTCGCTTGCGGTGCTCGCGCAGCGGGTCGGAGCGTCGGCCTATCACTTTCATCGCGCATTCCATGCGGCCGTGGGTGAACCGCCCAACCAATATGTGCGGCGGGTGCGCCTGGAGGCCGCGGCGACGCGGCTGAAACTCTCGAATCGCAGCGTGACCGACATCGCGTTCGGTGTGGGCTACCGCTCGCACGAGGGGTTTACTCGCGCGTTCAGCACGCGCTTCGGTGCTTCGCCGCAGTGTTTCCGCGCCGCGCTTCCGGTGCCTGTGTTGCCACCGGGTTTCTCGCCACGGATCGAGTCGCTGCCGCGGCGGCGCGTGGCCTATGTCCGCTACGTCGGTCCGTACGACCGCACCGCCGAGACGTTCGAGCGTTTGGCCGCGTGGGCGGCACGGCGCGGATTGCTCGGCGGCGCCGTGCTTGCGCGCTACCAGGACGATCAGGACATCACCGTGCCTGAACGGACGCGCTGCGAGGTGGCACTCGTCGTCGGAGAAGGTTGTGCCGGTGAAGGCAACGTCGGCGTGCGTGAGATCCCGGGCGGTGACTGCGCGGTATTCTCTCACGCCGGGAATGTGCTTGAGCGAAGGAGCTTCTACGAGGCCGCGTTTCGTGCTTGGTTGCCGTCGATCGGCCGCAGGCCGACGGGTGCACCACCGTTCGAGGTGTACGCCGTCACCCCGCGCGGCGTCGACCAAGCTTCCACTCGCATCCACATCCCCCTGCGACCGCGATGACGGCAGTGGGTTGAATGCGCGGGGCGCTGACGCACCGCTGGTTGCCGCTCGCGGTCGCCATCACGGCGTGTCTCCTGATGGCGCCGGCGGTGCGCGGCGGTTTCCAGCTCGACGATCACTTTCAGCGTCTTCGTCTCTTGGGTCACGGCGATCCGTCGATCCAGCTCTTCGTGTTTGCCGACGGCGACGTCGCGAAGAACGCGCGGGCGATGGACGCCGGGCAGCTCCCGTGGTGGGCCGCGCCGCGGTTTCGTCACGCCAGCCTGCGCTACTTGAGTGTGCTCACGATGCAACTGGACTTCCGGCTCTGGCCGGAGCGGCCCGGGTGGATGCATCTGCACAGCCTCGTCTGGCTCGGCGTCGTGGTCCTCGCTGCCGCGTTCTTCTATCGGAAGGTGCTCGGCGCGACCTGGGCGGCGGGGTTGGCGGCGCTGTTGTACGCCGTCGACGATGCGCATGCGCGCCCTGCCGCCTATCTGGCGAATCGCAACGCGTTGATCGCGAGCGTCTTCGGCGTGCTGTCCGCCGTGTGGCTGGCGCGCAGCCGCGAACGGAACGATCGCTGTGCCTGGGGGAGCGGTGCGTGTCTGGCGCTGGGTCTCGCGTCCGGAGAGATGGCGCTCTCGGCGGCGGCCTATCTTCTCGCCTACGCGATCTTCCTCGACGGAAGATCGACGAGCACGCGCGTGCGTACGCTGGTGCCGAGCGGCGTCGTGCTCCTGCTCTGGGCCGTTGCCTATCGGCTGGGCGGCTTCGGTGCAGCGGAGTCGGGATTCTACCGCGACCCGCTGGCCGACCCCGTCGCGTACGCACAGGGTGCGCTCGCCCACATTCCCGTCCTGATTTTGGGGCAGTGGACGCCCGTACCCTCGGACATCGCCTCGGGCGTACCACCGGACAGTGCGACGGCACTGATTCTGCGTTGGAGCGGTGTCGCGGTGATCGGGCTGTTGGTCGGCCTCTTCGCGCCGCTGGTGCGCCGCGACCGCATCGCGCGGTTCTGTGCCCTTGGCGCCGTCCTGTCGCTGCTGCCGATTGCCGCGACCTTTCCGCAAGACCGGCTGCTCTTCTTCGTCGGTCTTGGCTCGATGGGACTTCTCGCGCGTCTCGTCTACGCGCTGCTCGCGGAGCCGTCGTTGTTGCCCGCGACCCGCTGGTGGCGCGTGCCTGCGTGCGGCGGCGTCGCCTTGTTGCTGATCGTTCACCTCGTTCTGGCGCCCTTGCTGGCGCGGCTCGGACTCGAATTCGACAAGCGCGTGAGCACGCGGATGCTGTCGGCCATCGCCAGCGTACCGAACGACTCGGTGATCGCGCAGCAAGATCTGATTCTCGTGAACCCGCCGGACTTCGTCTACAGCGTCGGTGCGATCTCCGCAGTGAGGGAAGTTGCGGGTCTGCCGCTCCCGCGCCGCATGCGTGCGCTCGCCGGTGCCCCGACCGCCATGGAGATCACGCGCAGCGATCCGCGCAGCGTGCGTGTGCATCTCGACGACGGGCTCTTCAATGTGCCCATGACCCGCTACTACCGCGCTCCCGAGCTGCACTTCACGCGCGGCGAGCGAGTCGAGCTCACCGGCTTCACCGTAGAGATTGCCGGGCTCAATGCAGCCGGCGATCCGAACGAGCTGGTCTTTCACTTCGCGGTCCCGCTCGAAGATCCGTCGTTGCGATGGCTCGCATGGCGCGACGGCGTCTACGTTCCGTGGAAACCGCCGGCACTCGGCGAGTCGACACGCCTCGCGGCGCCCAAGGGAATTTACGAGTAAGTCAGGTGACCGCGGTGTACACGAAGACTATCGCCTCAGTCTGCACCGAGCATCTTCTTGATCTGCCGCTCGCTCATGCCGATGCGAGCCCAGCTCTCGACCGCCGCGGTCTCCTCCCACGCCGAACGCGGACCGACGGTCAGCCCGCCGTCGACGGCAAGGAACTGGCCGGTGACGAAGCGGCTCAGGTCACTAGCGAAGTACGCGACCGCGTAGCCGATGTCCTCCGGCGCGCCGGCGACGCGAATGGGTTGAAAGCCGTGTGCGCGCTCGCTGATGTCGCGCGCGCGGCGGTCGGCGTCGGCGATCGACTCACCCATCGCGCGGCCGAAGATCGAGGTCGGAATGAGGCCGGGACAAATCGCGTTCACCCGGATCGCGTCCTTGGCGAGCGCTGCGGCGGCGACGCGTGAGAGGTGGATGACCGCGCCCTTGGCCACCGAGTAGGCGAACGGACCGTAGCCCGCCTGCAGTCCCGCAACGCTTGCTGTGTTGACGATCGATCCGCCACCGCGGGCGACCATCGACGGGACGGCATACTTGATGCCGAGCACGACGCTGTGCACCAACAGCTTCTGGGCGCGTTCGAAGATCGCGAGATCGAACGGATCGGAGCCCAGCGGCTCGGCGCTGCCGGCGTTGTTGAAGACGACATCGATGCCACCAAAGCGCTCGACGACGCGCGCGAAGGCCGCCGCCACCTCGTCTTCCGACGTAACGTCGGCATGAACGTAGAGCACACGGTCGCCGCACTCCTGCGCGAGGGCTTGCCCCTTGTCGTCCTGGACGTCGAGGCACGCCACCGCCGCACCAGCGCGGCGCAGCACGCCGACGGTCCCGCGGCCGATCCCGCTACACCCGCCTGTGACGATCGCCACCTTGCCGCTGAGATCGATCATGCGCAGAGCTCCCTTCGCGGCGACCTTACAATAGGGCGGCCGCGCGGGAAAGGTTTCGATCGTGAGCGTAGAGAGAAGCCGAGACAGTCGCAGCGATGGTCGCCTCAATGCGCTGCGCAAGGGGGATTGTCCGTCGGGTGGAGAGATGACACAGGTGAAGCGCGGCGTACGCGCGGGAGGATCGTAATGGTTGAGTTCGTTTCGGTAGAGGAAGCCAAGCAGCGTTTGGGGCTGCGCGTCGTGACGGTCGGGTTGGTTCCGAGTCCGTGGAGCGAAGCGACGAAGGGGATTCTCTACCACAAGAAAATTCCGTACGTCGCGGCGCGCCTGACGACGGACGGACCGGCGGTGAAGGCGTGGACGGGGCACACCAGCGCACCGATCGCCGTCTATGAGAACGACGCGCCGCGCACCGGATGGGCCGAGATTCTCTTGCTCGCCGAGCGACTGGCGCCTACGCCCGCACTGGTCCCGGCGAACCCGGAGGACCGCGCGCTGCTGTTCGGGCTGTCGCACGAGATCTGCGGCGAGGACGGGCTCGGCTGGGCACGCCGCCTTCACGGGGTCCACGTCAGCCTCGCCGGCGGGGTCGGCTTTCCCAAGCCGATCGCGCAGTACCTCGGCGCGAAGTACGGCTATCGCGGCGACAACGGCGAAGCCGCCGGCCGGCGCGTCATCGAGCTGCTCGGCATGTTCGCCCGCCGTCTCAAGCAGCAGCGCCAACGCGGCAGTCGCTATCTGATCGGCGACGCGTTCACCGCCGCCGACATCTACCTGGCGACCTTCATCGCGCTGTTCGATCCGCTCCCGAACGATCTGTGCCCGATCCCCGACGACTTCCGCTCCGCATTTTCGGCAATGGACGACGCCACCCGCGCGGCGCTCGACCCGGTCCTGCTCGAACACCGTGACGAAATCTATCGGAGGCATCTCGAGCTGCCACTTACGCTATGAGTCGGACGTTATGAGGCCCGAGCCGGCTGCCGCGGCGGGGCCGTGGATCGTCTACGGAACCGACTGCTCCTACTACACGGGAAAGCTCGAAGCCTACCTGCGCGCCAAAGGGATTGCGTACCGCCTCGAGCCGTTCAGCGAATCGAACCTCCGGCGTTGTGCGCGTTACACCGGCGTCATGCAGATTCCGCAGGTCGAGTGCCCCGATGGGTCGTGGCTGGTCGATACCACGTTGATCATCGAGTTTCTGGAACGCACGTGCCCGGAACCCGTACTCCATCCAATCACGCCGGCAGCGGGGTTCCTCAGTCGGCTCTTGGAAGACTTTGCCGACGAGTGGCTGTGGCGTCCGGCGATGCACTATCGCTGGTCGTTTCCGCGCAACGCGAACCTGATGGCGGAGTGGTTGTCAGAGCACGTCGCCGAACGCCGCGTTCCCACGTGGCTCAAACATCGGTTTTGGAAGCAGCGCCAATATCGAACCTTCGTCAGCGGCGATGGCGTCGCACCGGCGACCCGTGCGGCCGTTGAAGCCTCGTATCTCGACACGCTCGACGCTCTGGAGAAAATCTTCGCCCGCCGTCCGTACCTGCTCGGCGATCGCCCGTGCGAGGCCGACTTCGGCTTCTTCGGTCCGCTCTTCCGCCACTTCTGCTGCGATCCGGTTCCGGGACGCGTGATGCGGAGCCGCGCGCCGGGCGTGCACGAATGGGTGGCGCGAATGTGGAATGCGACCCCCGAGCGCTTTCGCGGCGCGGGGATGCTGGAGAAGATTCCCGCCGATCTCGCCGATCTGCTGGCGCTGGTCACGGACGTGTACATTCGCTACCTCAGCGCCAACAGTACGGCATACGCGCGTGGCGAGCAGCGGGTGCGCTATCAGGTGCAGGGCGTCACGTTCGAGGAGCCGGTGAAACCGTACCGCGTGTGGTGCCGCGACCGACTCCACGATTTCTTCGTCGCATTGTCCGCCAGCGACCGCACCGTGGTGGAGTCGGCATTGGCTGCGCCGGCGGCGGTGCAGGATCTGGCGACCCCAGCGCCAAAGCCGGTGGAGAATATGATCGCCACCTTGCCCATCACAGCCGAATCGCAGCGCAGAGCCGTCGACAGTTGGTGGCGGTGAAATGACCGAGCCCAGATCCAAGTCGCTCGTCGCGGCTTCGCGCTTCCGGCGGGTCTCATCCGGCGCTGGCGCTCGGTACGTTCCGCGTGCGGCCGTCGGATGCTGAGCGTCATGTCCGTACCACATAGGTGACACGTGCGCATGACAAGGGACGAGGCTTGCCGTGATCCGCGCCACCGCTTCCCTGTCGGCCCGACACGCCCACCCTTTGGACCGTTTGAGACAAGTACCCGAAGCTGTTACCCGGAACCAACGGCAGATTGCAGCCTTCGGGCGATCACTCTCGCGGCGCCGCTCCCGGGCTCGCCGTGGCGCGACTTCCTCGCGCCGGCGTCCGTCAATATCGCCCACCTCGTCTTCTTCCTTCGACTCGGCCGCCGCCGGTAGCTACAGCGGCGTGGCCAGGGAAGCGGCGATTTGCTCAGTGTTGGTTCAACGCGAAATCAGCATCGCAACTAGTCATCCCAGCATCACCCCGCCGGCTTGGTTTGCACGGCGCTTGGACGTTCGAGCAGGCTCTTCGTCCACGCGGCGACGTTCGGCGGCGGCGTGATCTCCATCAGCGGGAAGAACTCGACGAACGGCGTGTAGCAGACTTCGACCAGCGAGTAGCGGTCGCCGACCAAGAAGCGTTTGCCGGCGAGCTGGGCGTCGAGGATGCCGAGATGCTTCTCGATCTCCTTCTTCGCCTGTGCCATCGCCGCTTCGTCCCAGCGCTCCTTCGGCAAGAAGCGCTTCGGAAAGATGATCGTGCCGGTCTGGCGCGCGAGCTGGATGTCGCACAGCTTCATGTGCATCGCGACCAGCGCTCGCCCGCGCGCGTCCGCCGGGACCAGCGGCGGCTGCGGGTGGGTGGCTTCGAGGTATTCGAGGATCGCGGTCGACTCGTAGAGCACGAAGCCGTCGTCCTCGAGCGTCGGCACGCGCCCGTACGGGTTCAGCGTGCGGTACGCCTCGCCGCGGTGGGCGCCGGCCATCATGTCGACCTCGACCAACTTGCACTCGATGTTCTTCTCGATCAGCGCGATGCGCACGCGCCGCGAGTAGGTCGAGAACGGATGGTAGTGCAATGTGAGCATCGGTGTCCTCCTCTGCCGCGAAGGCGGCGGCTCATTCGTCAGGTCCTCATTGAACCGCGATCGCGATCCAATGCAAGCCCATGGCAGCTGGCGCGTCGAGGGTCAGCCAATAGTTGCCGGGTTTCTTGAACGCATCGGGAAACAACTGCGTGAGGTCCCAGTCGAACGCGTGCTTCGCGCCCGCGTGCAGCGTGAGGGATGCCGGGGGCGTCCAGGTCGGTGCCAAGTCTTCACCCGGGCGGGTGTCGGTCTGCAGCTTGAGGGTCATCGCGTCGGCGTGGAAAACCGCGGCTTTGCCGCTGATGTTCGTGACGTCGATGTGGACCATCACGGGCTTGCCGAGCGATGCGGTGCGCTCGCGCTCGCCGGCGATCGTCAGCCCGACCTCACACATGCCGGCGCTGCGCTGGATTTGCTTGTCATCGGCGCCGAGCAGCATCACGTACCCGCCGTAGCCGCCGGAGTCTTGCACGCGCACGAGCTGCTGTCCGTCGCGACGCAGGAACAGCATCACCCTTGTGCGCGTTGCCGGCGGTTCGACAGCGGCCTGCTCCCACATCGCTTGCTCCGCTTTCGGATCGCCCGGTCGCGGCTTGCCGCTGTGCGACGGCTTCGGGTCCACCCACTGCGCGACTTCGAGGCGGTCGCCCGGCTGGCAGCCCTTCCAACAGGTCGCCGCGATGACCTTCACCGTCGGGGGCTGGCCGTTCGTGAACGGTCCGGGAGCGGTGGTGCCGTCGACAGTGCCCGCGACGATCACTTCGGAACGTCCGCACGTGAGTTGCGTGGGCTCTTCGAAGATGACGTCCGCGTGCGCCGTCGATGCGACGGCGATGCAGATGGCGAAGCACAGGCGCATACACCCCTCGTAGCGTGGCCCGAATGTCGAGATCAACCGCGCCGAACGGCGGCAACTCCCGCGAGCGCCCAACTTAGTTGCCGGAAACGTTCGCGAGAGGTTGAGTCCCGCGAGGGTTCGTGTTGTCGGCATTCTTGCTTCTGCTTGCCAATGGTGCTCGACATTCCTGGTGCCAAGAAGCGCGATGGACGCTGGGGCATCGCGGCAGTCGACGCGCGAAGGCCCAACTGTTGCTTTTGGCGCTCGGCGTCGGCCGGAGCCGTCCAGCGGACTGCTCGGGTTTCAGGATCATAAGGTGTGCGCACGACCGCGGCGGTGAGCAGATGACACTTGCGATGCCCCCCATCCAAGAATGGCACGCGCAGTCGGCCGACGAGGTGGTTCAGCTTCTCGGCGCGCGAGTCGAGACCGGCCTCGACTCGTCGGACGCGGCGCAACGGCTCATCCGCTACGGCCCAAACGTCATCGAGGAAACGCACCGGCGTAGTGCCTGGCGGATGCTGCTCGAACAGTTCTCCGATTTCATGATTCTCGTGCTGATCGGGGCCGCGGTCATCTCGGGCGTCATCGGCGATGCGGAGGACACGCTCGCGATCGTGGTCATCGTCCTCCTCAACGGCCTCATCGGGTTCGCGCAAGAATACCGTGCCGAGCGCGCGGTTGCCGCGCTCAAGCAGCTCGCCGCGGCGACCGCGACGGTGCGCCGCGACGGCCGAGTGGCGATACGGCCCGCATCCCAACTGGTTCCCGGAGACACCGTGCTCCTGGAAGCGGGCAATCTCCTGCCCGCGGATCTGCGGCTGGTCGAAACCGCGCAACTGAAGGTGGATGAATCAACGCTCACGGGCGAGTCGATGGCGGTAGAGAAGTGCACCGCCGCACTTGCCGACGGCGCGCTGTCACTCGGCGATCGGCGCAACATGGCGTACAAGGGCACCGTCGTCACCTATGGTCGCGCGACCGGCGTAGTCGTCGCGACCGGTAGCGAGACCGAACTCGGCAAGATCGCCGCCCTGCTGCGAGGGGACGAAGGCGAGAAGACCCCGCTGCAGAAACGCTTGGCGACATTCGGCCGGCGCCTCGCGGTCGCGGCGATCGCCGTTTGTATCCTCGTGTTCGTCGTCGGCGTGCTGCGCGGTGAGCCGGTTGCGCTGATGTTCCTCACGGCGGTCAGCCTTGCGGTTGCGGCCATCCCGGAAGCTCTGCCCGCGGTGGTCACGGTAGCGTTGGCTCTCGGGGCGCGGCTGATGGTGAAGAAGAACGCCCTGATCCGACGGTTACCCGCAGTCGAAACGCTGGGATCGGTCACGTATATCTGTTCCGACAAGACCGGCACGCTCACCCAGAATCGGATGCGCGTGGAGGCGATCTACGCCGATGGCGGCGCGCGCGCGATCCGGCTGCCGACCATCGCCGACGGCGAGGTGTGGGCGTGGCTCTATTGTGCCTTGGCCGCGAACAACGATGCGGCCATGGGTGACGACGGGACGATGCGAGGAGACCCGACGGAAGTGGCGCTCTGCCTCGCCGCCGCAGACGCCGGGTACGACAGAGTGACACAGAAGGACGTCGTCCAGAGACTCGCTGAGCTGCCGTTCGATTCCGAGCGGAAGCGCATGACGACGTTCCACGTGGTGAGCGATGGTGTGGTGTCGTTCACCAAGGGCGCTCCCGAAACGGTGGTCGAGCACTCTCACAACGCATTGGGTCATGCCGGTCCGATGCCGATCGACAAGGCGACGGTCTTGGGACAAGCGGAGCGAATGGCGGCCGACGGTCTGCGCGTGCTGGCGGTGGCGCTGCGCCGATGGCCGAGCCTGCCGGACTCACTCGCTGCGGACGCGGTTGAATGTGAGCTGACGTTCCTCGGTCTGGTCGGCCTGATCGATCCGCCGCGAGCGGAAGCGGCGAAAGCGGTGGCGCTCTGCCAATCCGCCGGCATCACCGCCGTGATGATCACCGGCGATCATCCGGCGACGGCGCGCTCGATTGCCCTGCGGCTCGGCATTGTTGATGGCGGAGGGGCAGTTATGACCGGGCGGGAGTTGGAGCACTTGCCACTGGCGGACTTCGAACAGTCCGTCGAGCGTATCAGAGTGTACGCGCGCGTCGCTCCCGCGCAGAAGATCAAGATCGTCCGGGCCCTGCAGGACAAGGGGCATTTCGTGGCGATGACGGGGGACGGCGTCAACGATGCGCCCGCCCTGCGGCGTGCCGACATCGGTGTCGCGATGGGGATGGTCGGTACGGACGTGGCACGCGAAGCGGCGCATTTGATTCTGCTGGATGACAACTTCGCGACCATCGTCGCGGCGGTGCGCGAGGGACGCCGCATCTTCGACAACATCCGCAAGTTCGTGAAGTACAGCGTGACCTGCAATTCAGCCGAGATTTGGACCTTGTTCCTCGCTCCATTTCTCGGGCTGCCGGTTCCGCTGCTGCCGATTCACATCCTCTGGATCAATCTCGTCACCGACGGGCTACCTGGCCTCGCGCTCGCCGTGGAGCCGGAAGAGCGCGGGATTATGCAGCGGCCCCCGCGGCCGCCGCGGGAAAGCCTGTTCGCCCACGGCATGTGGCAGCACATGATCTGGGTCGGTTTGCTGATGGCAGGCACCACGCTGCTTACCCAGGCGTGGGCCTATCACACCGGCGACGCCCACTGGCAGACGATGGTGTTCACCGTGCTGGCGCTGACCCAGTTGGGCCACGTGCTGGCGATTCGATCCGAGAGAGAATCACTGGTGCAACAAGGACTGTGGTCGAATCCGGCGCTCTTCGCGACCGTCCTGTTCACGATCCTGTTGCAGTTGGCCACCATCTACGTTCCGTCCTTGAACCCGATCTTCAAAACCGAGCCGCTCAGTGCGGTTGAGCTGGTGTTCTCGTTGGCTGTTTCGGCAGTGGTATTCGTCGCGGTGGAGCTCGAGAAGTGGATGGTGCGGCGCGGATGGCTGTACGCGTCTCCGGATCGCGGTCAGTAAGGCGCGTCACTGCCGTCCGGTTGCCTGTGCCTCCAGGGTTCGAGCCAGCGCCGGATCGCGGGCGCGTATCGCTGTCATCACGTTCGAAGAGAGTGGAGCCTGGGCGGTGAAAATCCATTGCAAGCGCTCGCGCACGCCTGGGGACGGATCGTTCAGGCGTCGAGTCAAGGCGCTCAACACGCTGTCGTCGAGCGGCAGCCGGTGCGACAGGGCATAGGCAGCCCAGAGGCGCGTCGATTCGTCGATGTTTTCGAGCCCGGCGAGCATCCGTTCGCTAACCCGCGGATCTGTCGGCCTTAGGCAGTCGAGCAAGCGGAATCCCTCCGAGTGCCAGAGGAGGTGCTCGGGAATGTCTTCCGACCGCAGCGCGGCGCCGGCGGGCGCATCGTACTTGGTCAATTCGCATCCGATGTCGACCACCTCGGTCGACAGCGGCTCGGCGAGCAGTTGCTTCGCGCCCTCTGCGGCGAGGCGATGGTCCTCGTCGGGAGTGATCCACGCGAGCTGCCGCGCCAGATGCGCCATTTGCATCTTCAACGCCGACACGTTCAGCCGGTACGTCAGGTCGATGATTTGGCGCCGCGGCTCTTCGAGCGATCGGATGTCGCTCAACAGGTGCCGTTCGTCGCCGCGCATCTGCTCGGCAGGATGACGGTTGAGGAACACCTCGATCGTTGGGACGAACGCCAGGAAATCGCTTCGCGAGAACATTTGCTGAACGACACGCAGCCGATCGTGGACGCTCTGCGTGTCGTCGTAGAGCTTGCACACCAGGGCGCGATCGGCGGTGGCGGGATCGAGTGGAGTCAGTCCGGTGATTTGCACGAGACTGGTCTCCGCGAACGCCGCGAGCAAATCCTGGTTCGGAGTGCTGTCGCGACCAGCTCGGGCGAGATACTGCGCGTAGTCTCCCGTGCGCTGGAAATATTGGTGCAGTCGCGGTGCGGTGGCTTCGCCGCAGGGAGCGACCGAGGAGAATCCGTAGATGCGCGGCACTCCCATGAAGATCCGACGCAGCGACTCCCGGAAGCTCGGGCCGAGCGGTCCGTAGCGCAGGTTGACGACGCGCTCGGCGTCGGCGCGGCTGAAGCCATGCCCACGGAGAACGCGCAAATAGACCTCCGGCGTACGCTCGTCGGCGCTCTTGGTTGCCAGGGTATTGCACGCCAGGAGAAACACCTCGCGCGGATCGTGAAACAGGCCCTGACAGCGTGTCTGGCACGACGCCTCTTCCATCTCTTGCACGTTGAGGGAGACGCCGTACTTGCCGAAGAAACCGCCGGCGAACTCTCCGGAGTAGATCACGATGTCGCAGCGCAAGTCCGCACGGCAGGTGTCCGTCAGCCAGCCCGGCGCGGCGTCGGCCGTTGAGGCTGACGCCGCGATCGACGCGGTGCTCGCGTCGATTGCGGGCGTCAAGTCGACGAAGTCGAAGTCCTTGGGAGGAAGGTGCGCCTTGATCGCCGCCAGCTCATCGGGGCTGTGGAAGGCAAACGCGCAGACGCGAAATGGCGCCGTCCCCAACTTCGGCGCCCGCGCGCGCTTCAGAACCGGGGGCGGCGACGGCTTCTTGGCGACGACGGTGGCGGACGATGACTTGGACGCGATCTGGCGGCGCGCGCAGCCGGTGATCACACCGGTACCCAGGGCGAGCAGCAGCGCCGCTGAGACCGCGATCGTTACGCGACGAATGGTGGGCGTCTCGGTCATTGTTCAGAAGAAACCGGCTCGCTCCTCATCGGTCCGGAAGCCGGCGCGATGTCGTGTGGACTCAATTGCCGAGGCGGGCGCGGACGAGCTGGACGTTGCAATGGAGATAGTGCGATTCCCGCAGCCAGTCCGCATCCGGATAGTAGGCGAAAAGCGCCGAGCCGCCGGCGATGCTGTCGATGAGCTGCGGCGCTACCTCCACGGGTACCGCGGGACATCCCCAAGTGCGCGCGATGGTCCCCCGTTGCGCCGCGAACCAGCGGCTGATGTCAGGAAATCCGTGCACGACGATGGCTCGTTCCCGAGCCTTGTCGTTGACGCCTGGTTCGAGACCGGAGAGGCGGAGCGAGTAGCCATACTGACCCGTGTACACGCCTTCGGTGCGGAACAAGCCGAGACTCGACTGATGCGAGCCGACCCGATTCGAGAACGCGACCGCCATGGTGTCGCCGCTGCCTTCTCCGTGCGCGACCAGCTCGTGATAGAGCATCTGCCTGCGCTCCACATCGATGACCCACAGTCGTGGCTCGCGCGACGGGAGGCTGTAATCGATGACCGTCAACACCGGCCGATCAAAGCGACCCTCGCGCTCGCCGCATTGATAGGCCTGCATGGCCAGATCGAGCACCTCGCGCCGCGGCCACGAGGTGTCCGTGACCTGTGGGGGCGGCGGCGGTGGAAGTGGCCGGGGCGGCGGCGCCGTCGCGCAGGCCGACAGCAGACAGACGAGGAGCGCACGCGCGGCGGCGGAGCGTGCGCTCATCGCCGCCTCAGCCGGATCCCTTGCGCGTCCGGGTCGGGGGCGAGGGTGAAGTAGAAGGTGGCGCCGCGTTCGGGTGCCCCTTCCGCCCAGATGCGGCCGCCGTGGCGATGAATGATGCGTTGCACGGTCGCAAGACCGACCCCGGTGCCTTCGAAGTCGGCGGGCGAGTGGAGGCGCTGAAACGCTCCGAACAATCGTCCCAGGTTGGCCATGTCGAAGCCGGCACCGTCGTCGCGCACGAAATACACGGTCGTATGTTCTCCCGCCAGTGTGCCGAATTCGATGCGCGCGGTGGCATGCTTGCTGGTGTACTTCCACGCATTGCCGAGCAGGTTCTGCAACACGATGCGCAGCAAGCGCGGATCGACGTTGGCGACGAGGGCGGGCTTGATGACAAACTCCACCTGTCGTCGGGGATCGTTGCGGTGCAAATCGTCGACGACGGTGCGCGCCAGGTCGGTCAGGTTGGTCGCCTTCAGCTCCAGGGCGCTACGCGTGACGTGCGACAGACCGAGCAGATCCTGGATCAGCTCGCTCATGTGCTCGGTGCCGGCGTGGATGCGATCAAGGTAGCGCCGGCCTTCTGCGTCCAAATTCGCTTCGTTGGTTTCGCGCAGAAGCCGGCTGAACCCTTCGATGTGCCGCAGCGGCGCGCGCAGATCGTGCGACACCGAATAGCTGAAGGCTTCGAGTTCATTGTTGGCGGCTTCGAGTTCCGCGGTGCGTTGCCGCACCCGCTGCTCGAGCTCCGCCGTGTGGCGGCGCAACTGCGCGTGCAAGCGCCCTTGGTGGATCGCAATCGCCAAGATGCCGGCGACGTCGCGCGCGGCCCCCTGGTGATCCGCCGTAAACGCCGCCGGTCGTGCGGAACCAAAGCTCAGGATGCCCAGTGCTTCGCCTTCGTTGATCAGCCCGGCGGTGAGCAGGCTGCGCATCCCGGCGTCACGCGGAAGCTGAAGGACGGGCGCCCGCGGCTCGGTCGTGTCCCGCAAGTCGTCGATGCAGATGACGCGACGCTCGAGCAATACTGACACGGGTGAGAATCCCGCCAGCGGTACGTACGCAGCGGGCGCCAAGGGTGGCCCCGCGTCAGCGATGCTGGCGATGACCTCTGCCTGGCCGGCCTCGTGATTGAACAGCAACGCCACCACGAAGTCGCTCGGAATCACAGCGCGGATTCGATCCAACGCAGCACGCACCACGTCCGGGATCGGTTGGCCATCGAGGAGGGCGCGGTGGATGTCGTGCAGGACTTCCAGGCGTGCAATATGCGTGTGGAGCAGTTCTTCGGTGTGCTTGTACTCGGTGATGTCGTGCGACGCGCCGGTCAGTCCGATGATGGCTCCGGTGTCGTCGCGGAGCGGCTCGACAATCAGATCAAAAGTGAACGTGCGGCCGTTGCTTTCTACACGGATTTCGTCGCGCGTAGCGGCGCCGGTGTCGACGACATTCCGCTTGATCGCCGTCACCGGCTCGGCGGCCGCGCGCGGAAGCAACTCGGAATCGGTCTTGCCCACCACCTGCTCGGGCGTGTAGCCGAGCTGCGGGTGATACATCCACGTGTAGCGAAGATCGCGATCCTGATTGAACACCGCGATGTCGGCGACCCGCACGCCGACTTCGAGCCGCTGCTGGTTTTCGCGAATCACGGCCTCGCGCAGCTTGCGCGCCGTGATGTCGCGGCCGGTGACGAATAGCCCCGCGACCACGGGATCGTCGAACATGTTGAGCGCGATGCCTTCGACATGATGCCACGTTCCGTTGCGATGGCGGATGCGATACTCGACGGTGGCCATCTTCTCGCCGCTGCGCATGGCTTCCGCCAAGCGCGGCATCAGCTCGCGCGCATCGTCCGGGTGCAGCGTGTCGAACGCATCGCTGCCGGTCAGCGCGGCGACGGTGACGCCGTAGACGCGTTCGTGAGCCGGATTGACGTAGCGATATTTGCCGGCGGCATCGATGATGGCGATGAGGTCCGGCGCGTTCTGGATCACGGATCGGAACCGTTCCTCACTCGCGCGCAGCGCCGCCTCGGCTTGCAAACGCGCCCGCCGCTCCTCGGCCTCGCGCAGCCCTCGCGCAATCGCCGGAACCAGTCGAATCAGGTTCTGTTTGCTCACGTAGTCGTGCGCACCGGCCTTGATGCCGGTGACGGCGACCTCTTCCCCGACCTCACCGGAGACGATGATGATCGGTGCGCTCACTCCCTGATCGCGCAGCATCGCCAGCGCCGCGGGCGCGCTGAATCCAGGCAGTAGCCAATCGCAGGTGATCAGATCCCACGATTGCTGCTGCATGGCCGACGCCAGCGCAGGCGCGGTGTCTACCCGATCCCACGTCACCTCGTAGCCGCCATGGCGGATCTCCCGCACAATCAGGAGGGCGTCGTCTTCGGAATCCTCGATCAAGAGGATACGCAACGCCGGCTTTGACGGCGAGGTCAAGGACAATTGAGAGAGAGTCATTGCGGCGACCGCGAGGTTTGGTACCTGCTTCGAGACCGGACAGCAAGCGCGGTGCCGATGCCCGTATTTCTCGATTCGCGCGTCGGGGCCGAGCCGCCGTTGCCGCTGCGCGCGCAGCGACACCCGACGATGGTCAATGTTTTGACGAAGTGAGTTGGACGGCGATTATTTCGCGGGGCTAGCGGTGCTGAGCCGCGCACCGGAGCTCCCGAACCGTGCGGCGAGATGGAATACCGCCCATGCCCCGCAGCGATCACAATCGACGTCGTTGCCGTAGCAGCAGAACGGAGTCGTGAAGTGATCGTCGTCAAGGTAGAGGGGTAGGATGTGTGCGCGCGCCGGACAGTTGTCGGTAATGGCGCGACAATGCGGCGGCAGCATCAGTTCGAGCATCTGAGTCGAATTCCGCACGAACCCAGGATGCTGGGCCTTCAATCGCATCACTGCGCGCACGGCCGCGACACGCTCGTCGTTGGTCGCCCACGCATCGGGCCCGGTGTCGTTGGCGCGCGGAACGTAGAATGAGAATGTCATCCATCCGACCGGCGTGGTGCGAACCGCGTCGACCAACTCTGCGAGCCGGTGTTGATTGCGTTTGGTCACTGCGCATTGAACCTGAACCTGCGACGCGAGGGTGGTTGGGATGCGCGCCAGATTACGAAGCACTCGACGGTAGACGCCGGCGCCGCGGATGGCGTCGTTGAGGTCTTCGGGGCCGTCGAGGCTCACGACATAGAGCGCGGTGGGGCCGAAATCGACCAGCGGGATGGTCCCGTTGGTCACGATGGTGTTGGTGGGAATGAGGTGCACGCCTTTGGCAATGAGGTCGCGCCGCAGCAGCGGTTCGCCGCCCATCCAGAGGATCGAGCGCACCCCGTGCCGATCACGCAGGTTGGCCAGCGTCTCCAGAATTTGATCGCTACTCGGTTCGTCGTGAAGCGAGTCCGGCGCATCGTTGGGATTGCCGTCGCGGAAGATGAAACAATGCTCGCAACTCAGGTTGCAGCGATTGGTCACGTTGACCACGACGACGGGATAGCGCCCATCGTCGTGGTAGTGATCGCTGTACTCAACGCGGAGCATCGCGGCGCGTACTGCGCTTGCAACAACCGGCACTCAGACCTTCACCACATCCACCCGCACGCCGCGGTCCGCGGGGATCGGTTGCCACGCCGTCGGGCGGTACGCCAGGTGCCCGTAGCCGGCGGCGAAGCCGAGCCACTTCACGTGGCCGGGCTCGATGTCGGCCTGGCCGTACCACTGCTTGTGCATGAAGGGCTCGAAGCCGTTGTAGACGATCACCTGGTTCGGCCGGCACGCCGGCGTGAGCTTCGCCTGCAGGATTGTATCGCCGACGTCGCTGACAAGCTTGACGTGATCCCCGTCGGCGACACCGAGGCTGGCGGCGTCCTTGTCGTTGATGAACACGAACGGCTCGCCGCGGTGTGTGTTGAGCAGGTGGCGATTGGTCATGTTCATCGAGTGAATGCTCCAGCGGTTGTGGCCGCTGGTCATCTGAAAGCGCCGCTTGGGGCCGCCGTGACCGGGGGTCTCCTTGTGCGTCGGCAGCTCTTCGCCGGCTTCGAGGAACCACTCGTGATCGATGTAAAACTGCGCGCGCCGCACCAGGGTGGAGTAGGGGAGCTTGTCCTCGGTATGCCAGCGCAAGGGATTGTGAACCTCGTCGGGCTTGATGGTCGACGCTTGCGCCTCGCCATGGCCGGCCATGCCCCAACCGGTCCAACGCACGAAGCCCTTCTCGCGCAGCGTCGCCAGCGTGGTGCCCTCGGGGAGGATGCCGTACACCGCGTTGTCCCGGACGGCTTCGTCGTAAAACTTCTCTTCGTCGCGCATCGCGCCGTTGAGCGTGGCCTTGGCGACCATGCCGACGAGCGACCGGGTCATGCCCTTGCGGTCGGTGAAATCGGTCAGGCCGCGCGCAGCGGCGCGGCGCTCGATGGCTTCGAGGATCATGATGCCGATGTCATGTTCGCCGCGGGCCTCGCCCGGCGGCGGAACCGCGCGATCGGTCAGGACCCAATTGAGATGATGGACCGAGGGCATGCTCTGGCTGATCTTCTCGTAGTGCTGCGCGGCGGGCAGGATATAATCGGAGTACATGCCGGTGGTGTTGATCCGGAAATCCACCGACACGATCATCTTGAGCTTGGGCCACAGCGTTTCGAGCAACAGCTTTTGCCCGCCGCGTTGGCGGCGCAGCATGTTGCCGCCCGATTCGAACAACACCCGCGGCTCGACGTCGCGGTAGGCCTGCGAGCAGTGCGCGCCGAACCAGCCCTTGTCGATGGCTTCGTTGACGTAGTCGTCGAAGCTGCGCTTCATCGACGGGTCGTTGTTGTCGGGGTTGTTCCAGCGATCCTTGTAGCCGTACTGGTAGTACCAGAGGAACGCCGGCGGAATCATCGCGCCGAAGCCGCCCAGTTCGGGATTCATCGCGGAGACGTGGTTGGTGATCTGCTCCAACGTACGGGTTGGATCGTCGGCGGTGAGCATGCGCCGCATCAGCGTGCGCATCTGGTGCGCCATACGTGCGGCGTCCTGGCCCGGCGCTCCCTTCTCCGCCATGAACGCCATCCCGTCCCATCCGCCGGCGGCCCACGAGCGGGTGCCGGTGCCCTTCTTGCCCCAGTTGCCGGTCAGACCGAGCAGCAAAGCCATCGACCGTTCCATCAAATCGCCGTGGTAGTACTTGCCGGAATTCCAGCCGATGAAAATCTTGGTCTTGCGCGTCGCGACTTTGCGCGCGAGGGCGCGGATGTTGTCGGGATGAATCTCGCAAATCGCGCCGGCCTTTTCCGGCGTATAGTTCTCCAAGTGCCGGCGCAGTCGTTGAAACACCGGCTCGACCTGGACCATCGAACCGTCCTTGAGCGAAACCGAATAGGTGCCGTCGAGCGCGGGGCTCACGCCGGCGGATGCGAGCGTATGCCGCGGCGCCGCGGTGACGACGTGCGAGTGCTCGTCGGCCCAGAAGAACTGATCCTCGCGATCGTCATCGGCGAGATCGTTGCCGCGCAAGAAACGGCCGGTGTCGGTACGCACCAGCAGCGGAAGATCGGTCTGCTCTTGCACGAACACCTTGTTGTACAGGCCGGCGTCGATGATCACCTTGCACATCGCCAGCGCCAGCGCGGCGTCCGTGCCGATGCGAACGGGCAGATGGTAGTCGGCGTGAATCGCCGACGGACTGTAGTCGGGGGCGATGGTGACGACTTCGCCGCCGTTGTACCGTGACTCGGCGACGTAGTGGTACCAGTGGATGTTGGTGTAGACGGGGTTGGCGTGCCAGATGAGGGTGAGTTCCGCGAGGAACCAATCGTCCATCGTCGAGACCGGATTGAAGAGCCCGAAGGTGAGGTGGTAGCCCGGGCTGAAGTCTTGGAACTCGGCATTACCGTCAGTTGTCGGCGTACCGAGCGCGTCGCTGAATGCACGCGCGCCGGCGGCCGCGAACTCAGGCGTCATCAGCGTGATGATGGACTCGGGGCCCTGATCTTTGATCGCGTCGAGCATCGCGTCGGCGATGTCGTCGAGCGCCTCGTCCCACGACACCGGCTTGAACTTGCCTTCGCCGCGCTTGCCGACGCGCTTGAGCGGCTGGGTGACTCGATCGGGCGCATCGAGCAGATCGCTCCAGCACGCACCCTTCTGGCAGCCCATCGGGTTCATGTCCGGCACACCGCTCTCGATCGGCGTGAAGACGCCCGCCTGTTCTTCGCGGATGACTTTGCCGTCCTTGCTGTAGACACGCCACGGGCAACCGCCGGGATAGCAGTCGACCGAGTGGCTACCCCAGGTCACCTTGTCCCATGTCCACTTGCGCCGGTACGCATCCGCCCATTGTCCGTTGATCTGTGCCATGGTTGGTCTCCTTGAGTATCGCCGCGCAGATGAAGCAAACTTCAGTTCCACGCGATGTCGGCGGGGTCGCGGGTCAAGTGACCGAGCGCGTCCTTCCACCGATAGAGGATGAGCGCGTCCATCACTTCGGAGCCCTGCCCGCGGCGTTTCTTGTCGAGCTCAGTGCGGAGCACATCGAGCGCGCCGTGTACCGCGGTGCCGAAGAGCTTTTCGAGATAGGCCGGCGGGATGCGTTGCCCGCTGTCATCGAAGCTGCCGTCGGGTCGGAGCGGAGCGGGTGACAGCGGCGGGACGTAGTAGACGTTCGGATGGGTGCCGAACTCGGGGTGGAGCGGCAGCGCGACCTTCCACCTCTCGACCAGCTTGTGGACGATGCTGCCTTCGTCATCGCGAAAGCCGATGAACGCCGCGCGTCCCGGACATTGGCGCACGCACGCGGGTGCGACGCCTTGTTCGATGCGCGGAAAGCAACCGATGCAGTGCTGGCTGACGTTGCGCATCTTGTTGAAGTAGATTTTTTTGTACGGGCACGCACGCCGGCACATCTGCGCGCCTTTGCATTTCTGCTCGTCGCGCAACACCAGGCCGGTGTCGGCGTGCTTGAAGATCGCGTCGTTGGGGCAGGCTTCGAGGCACGCCGGCTGCGTGCAGTGGTTACAGAGGCGGGGCAGGTAGAAGAAGTACGCGTTGGGAAACTCGCCGGCGCCTTCATCTTCATCCCAGTTCATTCCCCAAGTCTTGCTGCCGGAGATCTTCTGCAGATGTGCATTACGTCCGCGTCCGCTGCGGAGGACTTCGTCGTAGTTGAAGTTCCAGCCGCCGCCGATTTCTTCCTCGCTGGCGATATGCCCGAGCTGAAGCTTGCCGTTGGCATCGTAGCCGCCGCCCATGGCTTCCCAATCGCGCGGCGTGCCCCGACCCGGTTGGGTGTTCACGGTCATCCACCACATCTGTTCGGTGCCGGGGTCGTCGCCGGGCCACAATACTTTGCAGGCGACCGAGCAGGTTTGGCAGCCGATGCACTTGTTGAGATCAAAGACCCAGGCGAGTTGGCGCTTCGACGGCGCGAGTGTTCCCATGGTGTCGTTCCTTTCTTCGTAGGCAGCCGGCCATACGCCTCACCGCCTACCGAATGGTTGGAAGGCTCCATAGGCCGTCGATCAGGCCGCCGCCTGATCAAGATCAGCAGTGAGGTGTGCGGGCGCCGTCACGGCGCTGAGGAAGTCAGCTCGCGGCGAGCGCGTTGATCCGCGTGATCATGTGCTGCCAGCGTTCATGCTCCGGCGCACCCTTCTCCCAGGCTTCGGTGGCGAAGTAGAGAATGATGCGGTCGGCGACGCCGCGATATTTGTCGACGATCAGACGTGGAAGCTCGTCCCAAGTGCCGGTGACGGCGAACATGGCGAGCATCTCGTCGCTGATCGTGTCGGCCATCGCGGAGACATCGCCGGCGCGCTGCAGTTCGGTGAGGCGCTGCGATACGCCGTGCCAACCGTGCAACTCGAACACGCCGGCGTATGCCGGCGTCGAGCCGTAGAAGGCGATCTGAAAGCGTGCACGCTGGCGCCACTCGGCGCGTTCGGCCTCGCTATCGCCGACGATGGTGAACACCGGGCACACCAACTTCACGGCCTTGGGATCGCGACCCGCGCGCGCGGCCCCCTTGGCGACGTTCGGGATGATCACCTCGTCGAGGTAGCGGCGCGAGTGAAACGGGTGGACGTGGACGCCGTCGGCGACTTCGCCGCACGCCCGCAGCATCCACGGACGGACGGCGGCGAGATAAACGGGAACGTCAGGGTAGGGGATCGGCCCCGGCGTCCACATGCCCAGCAGGCTGAAGGAGTAGAAGTCGCCCTTGAAGTTGAGCCGCTCTTGCCCGCTGAAGGCGCGGAAGATCGCGCGCAACGCCAGCACGTACTCGCGCAAGCGCGCGCCCGGATGATCGTACGCGGTCGAGAATCGGCGTTCGATGTGGGCTTTGATCTGGGTTCCGAGCCCGAGGATGAAACGACCGCGCGTCGCCTCCGCCAACTCCCAGGCGATCTGCGCCGTCACCATCGGACTGCGTGGGAACGCGGTCGCGACCGCCGTCCCGACGTCGAGTTCCGGTGCGGCCAGTGCCGTTGCCGCGCACGTGAGATACGCGGTGCGCCCAGCCTCGGCGAGCCACAACCCGTCGTACCCGATGCGAGCCAAGTCACGTGCCCGTTCGCCGGCGCGATGAAGCTCTAAACCGGAACCAAACGCATCGACTTTCATGGCTACTCTGCCTCCAGGGAATCTCGATACCACAAACGCGGGCAGGCGGACGAGATCGACAGAGCGCGAACACGGGACCGGTGCTCGACTTGCGAGATGCAGCGCCACTACTCGGCGTCGTCTTCGCTCAACGCACCGTACTGTTGCAGCTTGCGATACAACGTCTTGCGGCCGATGCCGAGGGTCTGCGCGGCGAGGGTTTTGTTCCCGCCGAGCGCCTCCATCGCGCGCAGGATGTAACGGCGCTCGACTTCTTCGAGCGGAATCAATTCGGACGGATCGTCGGAGGCGACGACGATGTGCGAACGCCGGTACGCACGGATCTTTTCCGGCAGATCGTCGACGGTGAGCTGCTCATACTGCGCGAGCGCGACCGCGCGCTCGATGCAGTTGCGCAACTCGCGCACGTTGCCGGGCCACGCGTAGGCGAGCAAGCGCTCGGCCGCGGCCGGCGACAGGCTGGTTACGCGCTTGCCGGAGTGCGAGGCAAATTGGGTCAAGAAGTGCTGCGCCAGCAGCAGGACGTCGCCGCTGCGGCCGCGCAGCGGCGGCAGCGCAACGTGAATGACGTTGATCCGAAAATACAGATCTTCGCGAAAGCGGCCATCCTCGATGGCCGATTCGAGATCCCGATTGGTGGCGGTGATGAGGCGGACGTCGAACGAGATCTCCTGATCGGCGCCGACCGGCCGCACGACTCGCTCTTGCAGAGCGCGCAACAGCTTCGGCTGCAGCGCGAGCGGCATGTCGCCGATTTCGTCGAGCAGCAGGGTCCCGCCGTCGGCTTGGACAAGCAGGCCGGTACGCGCCGCGCGCGCATCAGTGAACGCACCGCGGGCGTGGCCGAACAGCTCGCTCTCCAGCAAGGGCTCGGGCATCGCGGCGCAGTTGATGGCGACAAAGGGTCCATTCCGGCGGCGGCTGCTGCGATGCACCGCGCGCG
>Ga0335069_10001006_pt1 | contig 45390 bp, 43 predicted proteins | sample Lox_Sample_11_FD_206714 | JGI IMG/M metagenome (GOLD analysis project Ga0335069, IMG submission 206714) | Soil microbial communities from Loxahatchee National Wildlife Refuge, Florida, United States - Lox_Sample_1.1 | ecosystem: Environmental > Terrestrial > Soil > Wetlands | place: USA...
ATGCCTCTGCGCCGGTCCGGGGGAAGGCCCTCGCGTTCGGGATAATCCTCCGTGGTGAAGCCGGTGGAGGTCTCGACCACCACCAGGTCCTTCCCGTATCGCCGGGCCATGTCGTTCAGGTTGTGCCCGAGGTCGGTGAGCGAGCCGTGCCAGAACGGATAGTAGGAGAGCCCCATGAGGTCGAAATCCCCGCCCCCTTCCCGGAAGTAGGCGTCGAACCACTCGCGGTAGAGCGCGTTATTCCCGCCGTTGTCGAGGTGGACCATCACCCGGATTTCTCGGGAGACCGAGCGCACCGCCCGGATCCCGGCACCCACGAACTTCGCAATGGCAGCGAAGGCGGGCCGCTTGCCGTTGGGCCAGAGCAGCCCGTTCGTGATCTCGTTGCCGACCTGCACCGCGCTGGGCAGGGCGCCAGCCTCGCAGAGCGCGAGGAGGCTCCGGCGGGTGAAATCGTAGACCGCCTCCTCGAGGGCATCGTCGGTGAAGCCCCGCCAGGCCTTGGGGAGGAATTGCTTCGCCGGATCGGCCCAGAAATCGCTGTAGTGGAAATCGAGAAGCAAGAGCATTCCCCGGGCAAGGGTCCGCCGCGCCAGCCCGACGGTGGTGGCAAGGTCGTTCCCGCCGCCGCCGTAGCCCTCCCCCGATTCGGAGCGAGGGTCGTTCCAGAGGCGGAGCCGGATGGAGTTGAAGCCGTGCGAGGAGAGGATCTCGAGGAGGTCCTTCTCCTGGCCCCGGTCGCGGTATTTCACCCCGAGCGATTCCAGCTCGGCGAGGGTGGAGACGTCGGCCCCCTTGAGGAAGACACTCGAACTCGGTGATGCGGTCCATGAGGCGGCGGTAGCGGAAGCGGGCCATCTCGTTCTTGGCCTTCACGTCCTCCTCCGTTCCCGTGTACTGGCACCGAAGGCAGTAGTACTCCCCCCGGGCCCGGTCGAAGAACATGTCGATGTCGATGTCCCTCATGAAGCAGGAGGGGCAGCGGTAGTTGAGCTTGCCTTTTCCAGCTTGAGCCATGACGCGAAGACCTCCTGGTTCTTGAGTCTTCGGCTCAGTCCCAGGGTGAACATGGGTGAGAAAGCGTAGCCCTCCTTGATGACGCCGGTGGCAGGACCCTCCGGGAGGAGCGAGACCCTGGTATCGATGGGGGGGATGACAGCGTAGACCTCCCGCGCCCGCTCCACCTGCTCCTCGCGGCAGCGGTACTGGTAGTCGATGGTCCGGGTTCGGTCGCCGGCCGCCGTCAACCTTATGCCGTTCATGTTCTCGGGGTACTCGGTGGTGCCGTAGCAGGCGACCAAGTACTCCTGCAGCTCCACCTCGGCGGCTGGGTCGCTCATCGAAAGAATACGTCGCTCGATGCGGATGGCGGAACTGCCCTCGGGAAAGAGGAGCCGCGTCTCAAGCTTCACGGCGAGCCCCTGGAACTCGATCTCCACCGGGTCGAGGGTGAGCAACCGCGTGTCCCCCTCCTCGGAGAAGTGAGCCTTGGTGCGGCACAGGCACAGGTCCACTTCCTCCCCCCGGTAGGCGAGCTTGGCGCTGCGGATGGTCCCCTCCCCGGCGTAATGGGTGAAGAACCCGGCCCGGTACTTCTCCTGGATGAGGAAGGGATAGGACGCGTCGTGCACGTTGCCGGTGCCGATGCCGACTGGCCGGCAGAGCTTGGCCACGTAGGGACGGAGGTCGACGACGGCGCCGCCCTGGTCCATGTTCACGCAGGCCCGCAGGAAGGGGTCGGCGTACCAGAACAGCTGTTTCTCGGACCCGTACAGGATGTCCTTCCACAGGGCGCACTCGGGCTGGGTGTAGCCCCGGGTGGCGCGGAAGTGATCGGCGTATTCGGACATGGTCATGTCGACGAGTTTCCCCTCCCGCTTCAGCTCACCGTAGTACGCCATCCCGTCCTCGTAGCTCTGCACCAGCAACTCGTACGGCGCTTCCCACCGGCCCATCTTGTTCATCCAGCCGGGGCCCACGAACATCATGTTGTAGCCCTGACCGCGGTTGTACTTGGCCAGGTGCCGGTACTGGTCGATGAGGTTATAGAGGTAAGGGTAGCGGCCGTCGCGGTAGATCATGCCCCGCAGAACGTTCTGCGGGTGCGTGCCGAAGTTGGAGCCGTTGCCGTCGTAGCAGGCCAGAAGGTCGCGGGCCTGAACCGGATGGCCTCGCGCATCGCCTGGCTGCTGGAAGAGCGGTACCGGCTGGGCCAGGAGACCAAGCACTCCGAGATGCGGGCGCTGCAAGCTCAGATGAACCCGCACTTCCTCTACAACACCCTCGACCTCGTGAACTGCCTGGCACTCCGCCAGGACGCGGTCGCGGTACGGATGGCGGTGGAGGCGCTTTCCCGTTTCTACCGGCTCTCGCTCTCCGGTGGCGCCGAGACCATCTCGCTGGCCCAGGAGCTTGAGCACGTGGAGTTCTACGTTCGCATCCAGAACATGCGCTTCGACGATGGCATCGCGCTGGCCGTGGACGTGCCCGAGGAGCTGCACCACCTTCCCATCCTCAAGCTCGTCCTGCAGCCGCTGGTGGAGAACGCCATCCTGCACGGGATCCGTGAGAAGGAATCCGGGCGTGGGACCATCAGCATCCGGGCACGGCGGGAGCCGGCTCGCGAGGAGAAGAGCGATTATGCGGGTGCGCTCGCTATCGAGGTGACCGACGATGGGGTGGGGATGGAGCCGTCGCGCCTCGCCGAGCTGCGCACCACTGGCGTGTCCCCGGCCGAGGGGCACGGATACGGCGTCCGCAACATCGATCGTCGGCTGAAGATTCGATACGGCCCGCCCTACGGCCTCGAGTACCGGAGCGAGCGCGGCCGGGGCACGCGGGTCACGGTGCGTATCCCCGTGGACCTCGGCGATGGGTCCGCCCCGTGAACTATCCCCTCCCTCGCCCCGGTCCGTACTTCTGAGCCGCTGCGCGTGCTGGGTCAAAAGAACAGGCTAGCTCGTCTGCTCCCGCGATACACGCGCACGGTGTTCATCCGGAAGTGCGCGGGATGCGATAGCCGCCGCTGCGCGTTTCGGGGCCTCGTGACGGGCCTCCTTTGATTCTCCGTGGGGTCGCGGGATCAGCGCCGGGGCTCACGAGCCCTTGCGGCTAGAAGCGACGACGAGCCTACCGCACAGGAGCGTCCTCAGCCGCGTGAGCGTCGGCCTCCATTCGACACGAAAGAGGTGCGTCCGATAGGCATCGGGCACGCCCTCTGCGCACCCGCAACGGCGCCGACAGTCGCCGGCGCCGAAGCCGCGCTCGGACTTCCCACCGTTGAACGAGCCGGTGACGGGCTTGGCGCCAGGCGCATCGAAGATTGCAGCCGCCCACCGGCACTCGGCTCCATCCTTGTGCGACGACGGCAGCGCCCAGGCCGCGACCCGGCAAGCCCGTGCCGGGGAAGCGAGGAGGAAGTCGATGTCCCAGTGCCGGACTTTCGCCCCTGAGGATAGGTGGCGACCGATGCGGCTCGCCAGCCCACCCGGCCCAAAGGCGCTGCCGACGTACAGGTAGTTTCCTGAAGGGAGTAAGTAGGTCGTCCTCCGCTTCGCGCCGTGCTTCCCTCCGCGCCTCTCAACGACGACCTCCTGCCCTGACCGGAGAAGAACGTGGAGCACGTAGGTCCCGGTGGGCGCGACCAGGCGGCGGGACAACCTCGACGACATGACCACTTCAAGGATACACGGCCCAGAGCCTGGGCTCGGACCCGGGGACGTGTGGGACGAGCCACACCTCCGATTAGAGGAGACCTATTTGCTCGGCCCCTGGTGCAGCGCCAAGGCGCGGATGTCATCGGTCCCCGAAGGGGCCCCGGCGAGGAACCCCAGGTGACGACTCGTTGCCCGAGGATCCACCTCGGTTAGCCGCTCCCACCTTGCGGGCGGCGTCTCGCCTCGGGCTCGCTGGGGAGGGCGGCGAGGGCCGCCCGCGCGGCGTGATATCCACACATTCCGTGAACTCCCCCTCCCGGTGGCGTGGACGCCGAGCAGAGGTAGACGCCGCGCACCGGGGTCGAATAGCCGCGCCAGGTTGGCCGGAAGACAAATTGACGGAGGTCCATCGCCCCGCCGCCGATGTCTCCGCCCACCAGGTTCGCGTCCATGGCCTCGAGCCCCTCCGGGAAGAACACGCGGCGCTCCAGCACGCAGTCCCGGAACCCCGGCGCATAACGCTCGATCTGGCTCTCCACCCGCGAGAGCATGTCCACCTTCGATCCGTTGGGGACGTGGCAGTACGCCCAGGCGGTGTGTCGGCCCTCGGGAGCGCGCGATCCGTCGAAGAGGCTCGGTTGGGCGAGGAGGACGAACGGGCGCTCCGCGTGCCCGCCCAGACGAGTGGTCCGCTCCGCTCGGGCGATCTCTTCGAAACTCCCGCCGAGGTGGACCGTCGCAGCGCGCGAGCACTCGGAGGCCTTCCACGGGATCGGCGCCCCGAGAGCGTAGTCCACCTTGAAGGCGCCAGAGCCGTACCGGAATCGCTCTAGCCTCCGCCGGAAGCGCCTGGGGAAGCGGTCCCCGGTGAGCTCGAGGAGCTGGCGAGGCGTGACATCGCAGAGGACAAGGTCAAAGTCCCGGAGCGCGGCGAGCGACTCCACCCGCGACGAGGTGGAGATCCGGCCGCCCAACGCCGTGAAGTGGCGGCAAAGGGCGTTGGTCAGGGCCTGGGCCCCTCCGCGCGGGATGGGCCAGCCAACCGTGTGGGCAGGGACCGCCATCATCATGCCGAAGGCGGCACTCAAGGGCTCGTCGAGAGCGAGAAACGAGTGAGCGGCAAGGCCTGCGAACAAGGCTCGCGCCCGCTCACCACCGAAACGGCGGACGAGGAACTCCGCGGAGAGGAGCCCTCGGGCCCCGAAGAGCGCCATGAGCCAGGGGTGCCTCGGGAGCCCGAGCACGGGGCGGAGCACGTCCTCGGCGAGAGCGGGCCAGCTCTCCACGAACGGGCGGAAGAGCCTCTCCCAGGCCGCTCCGTCGGGACCCAGGGAAGCCCTCGCCGCCCCGAGGTCGCGCTCCAGGATCACCGCGGTCCCGTCGTCCAGCGGGTGTGCGAGCGGGGCCGGCGAGTGGAGCCAGGTGAGGCCGTGATCCTGCAGAGGGAGGGCGGAGAAGAAGGGCGAGCCCGCGGCAAGCGGGTGGACCGCGGACCCGAAGTCGTGTCGGAAACCGGGCAAGGTGAGCTCCAGGGTGCGCACCGCGCCGCCGGGCGTCGCCTCCGCCTCCATCACCTCCACCTCGAGTCCCGCCTCGGCGAGGACGATGGCCGCGGCGAGCCCGTTGGGGCCGGAACCCACCACACAGGCCTTGTCCCCCATCGCAGCTCACCTCCTCCCGACGGCGCCCGCGGGTCCCCGAGTTAGTCCCTGGGCCCCACCGTCGGCAAACCGACGACCTTCAACTCGCCCGAATTCGTTCGCTCCAGCGTGGGCGCGAAGAGGCCCAACAACTCCCGCCGCCACCACCGACCGGTCTCCCGATGCTCGGCGAGGCTCGTGAACCAATATTGCCAGAGGAGCACGCGAATCACCCGCGGCGGATCCTGCGCGAATGGGTTTCCTCCAAAGAGCTTGAGCACATCTCGATCGTTCTGGAGGAGCCGGATCTCGAGGTTGGGAACGATCGCGTGTTCGCGCCATGACCCGAGGGACGCGAACCACAGGTTCCAGTCCAGGCGCGGCTGATAGGGAGCGAAGATCCGGGGTGCACGGTCGAGCGCCTGCGCCTTGTACTGAAACGGGTAGGCCACCCATTGCTCTCCGTCCGCCGAGCCCTGGAACTCGATCTCGTATCGCCCGCGCGTCATCACCGCGAAGAGCCCGTACCGGTTGGCGATCCGGAACGGCTCGATCGCCGCCACTGGGAAGACCGGGAAGGGAAGGCGTGCGAACAACCACACGAGCTTGGCGATCGTGGCATAGCCGACCCAGGTCAGGCACATCGCGGAGGTGGCGAGGCCGAGCGCCTTCCACCATCGACGAAGGCGGTCGCCGAGCCCACCTGCGGTGGAGGCCGCGCCCGGCTCGGGGATGGGCGCTCCCTTCTCGCGGAACGTCGCCGGCAGAGACCGCGCCAGGAAGCGATCGTCGAGGAGGAGCACGCCCATGGCCAGGACGAGGTAGTTCAAGAACGCGTAGTTCGCGGTCAGGATCACGCCCAGCTGCCAGGGCGTCACGATGAAGAAGCAAACGATCCGAAATGGGCGTGGCAGGAACACCAGGAGGACGAGTACCAGCTCCAGCGCGAGGGTCGCACCGACAGTCGCGGCGTGGAACGCATGGGGCAGGTGCTGCACGTAATAGGCGATCCAGGTGGGCAGAGGCCCGTTCTGGTAGTACTCATCCATGGCCGTGAAGTGGCGCCACTCGGGGTCGCCGCTCAGAAGCTTCACCACCCCCGATTCGAAGTAGATGCGGAACCACTCCCACTGCAGCAGGTAGAGGCTCGCTCGCGAGGGCGGGTGGAGGCGGCCGAGGCCCGGGCGCAGGCCGCTCGGCGCGAAGAAGAAGGCAAGGAACCCCGCCTCGAGCAGCATGCCGTCGGACTGGTAGCCGGAGAAGTCCTGTGCCGCGGCGACAAAGGAGAGAAAGCACACGAACGACAGCGCCAACGTCATGCGGGGCCAGAAGTTGAGCAGGAGGAGGAGCGAGGCCACCATGCCCCCTATGCACAGCGCACCCAGGACCAAGGTCCCGCTCGACCACCAGAGCAGGGTCGGCGCGTACCAGAGGCGCTCCCAAGGCCCGACCGCCTGGGCCACGGCCTCGAGGTACGTTCCCGCCGGCAGGATCCCGTCCGGGCCTATGAGGCCGCGGATCTGATAGGTGAGCGAGTAGAACGCCGAGAAGTAGATCCCGCCCAAGGCGCGTAGAAAGATCCAGCGCGACCAGAGGTGGCCAGGCGGATCGGGCCTCCCTCCAAATAGCCATGCGATCGCACGCACCGTGGCAGATCCTGATTCACCTCGATGGGTCGACGGACGCCCAAGCCGTCACCGAGGACCGGACAACCGCCCTTGGGACGAGCGAGCCCCCTCCCTCCAGCGAACCTCTCCGGCCCTCGGTCCACAGTGACCGAACGGCCGCGGCAAACCCTGCCGGGGCGAGGCGAGGCACCATGCTCGAACTCGGTTGTAGCGCTCGGTTCTGCCGGGCGCAGGGACGGTGTCCGCGACTCCCGGTGGGTCGCGTCAGGCGCCACCGCGGTCGATCTACGGAAAACTTGCCCGCTCGCGAGATCAATTGTGACGCTCATGAATGGCCGTCTCTCAGAGGCGCTCGAAACGCCTGCACGGGTTCGGGGGTGAGCCGCCCGGCGACCCACGCTGGAGATCCACCGGGTCCGCAGAGCCTCGGTCGCCTCGCCCCTGCGGCTGCCGTTCACACCGTTCCTTGAGGAGGCACCGTGGAAGCCATCGTTCGAACAGGCGTCGCCTTCGGGCTAGTCACTTTGCTGCTCGCAGGAAGCCGGGTTGGCGACCAGACGTCGGCAGCGGCCGAGGGTGCCGTCGGCGGCACCCGCTCTTCGTTCGCAAGAGGTCCTATCCCTGCGCCGCGCTTCGCCGAGAAGGACATCTTCGGAAAGAGCACGGTGGCCCTCGAGGACTACCTTGGCAAGATTGTGCTCTTAAACTTCTGGGCCACCTGGTGCGCACCCTGTCGGGAAGAGATAACGGCCCTTAAGGCTCTCCAGGCGTCGCATAAAGGCCTGGTGGCAGTGATTGGCGTTTCGGTTTTCTCCAGCGACCAGGACACCGAACAGTTCTACAAGGACTACGGCATCACCTATCCGGTGTTCTATGGCTCCTTCGACCTCATGGAGAGGTACGACAAGGTCGCGGCCATCCCCACTACCTTCATAGTTGATAAGCAAGGCGCGATTGCGGCCAAGGTGATCGGTTCGCGAACCAGGGAACAGTACGAGGAGATGCTGAAGCCCTTGTTGGACCGGTAGCGGCGAGATCCGTCCCGCGGCCTCGATCCCCACCTCCTGACATCGGTCACGCGTCGCACGCGCAGACCGGTGGTGGGCGATCGTGCAAGCCGCCGCCTTTCCATGGGCCCTGCTTCGAGCCCGGCCGGGCATGCCAGCCCCCAGAATGTATCTTGCCAGGTATATACGGAGATAGTTATATATCTTCCATGGAATCAGCGTTCGCCATCATCGCCGAGCCAACCCGCCGGGGCATCCTGAGCCTGCTCGCCTCATCCGAGCTGTCCGTGGGCGAGATCGAACGGCGGCTCCAGTTGGCGCAGCCCTCTGTCTCCAAACACCTGCGGGTGTTGCGAGAGGCCGGCTTCGTGGAGTCGCGCGTCGATGCGCAGCGGCGCCGCTATCGGATCCGGCCTGAACCGCTCATGGAGGTGGACGCATGGCTGGCTCCCTTCCGCCGATTTTGGACCCGCCACATCGACGCCCTCGAACGCCACCTTGATCGCATGGACGAAGCGCCAACTCGCAAAGGCAGGAAGCGATGAGCAACCGTGAGATGTACGTACCGGGCGCAGCCGCTGGCGCCGAGGTTCGGAAGGTCGGAGAAACATGGACGCTGATTCTTGTCCGGGAGTTCCGTCACTCGCCCGCGAAGGTCTGGCAGGCATTGACCGACCCCGTGCATCTGCGCGAGTGGGCACCGTTCGACGCGGATCGGAACCTCGAAGCTCCTGGGCCGGTGAAGCTCAAGACGGTGGGGGCGCCGACGCCACATGTGTCAGAGACGAGTGTGAAACGGGCCGAAGCCCCAAGGCTGCTCGAGTACAGCTGGGGCGGCAACGACCTCCGATGGGAACTCCAGCCACTAGGCGACGGCACGCGCCTGACGCTCTGGCACAACATCCCCCGCGGGTTCGTGTCGATGGGCGCGGCCGGCTGGCACATCTGCTTCGACGTGCTCGATCGGTTCCTCTCGGGGGAGCCGATCGGCCGCATCGTCGCTGCCGAGGCCATGGCGTTCGGCGGCTGGCAGCGCTTGAACACCGAGTACGCCAAGCTACTCGGTGTCGAAGCCCCCAGCTGGCCGCCGGGGACGCCGAAGTCCTGAGCGCGAAGGAAGTCAAGCTCGAACTGGTCCACCACCATCAGCAACTTGCGGAGGTGCTTGCGCTCAGCGGCGAGCCTGATCAGCAAGCGTGAGCTCCTGGCGGTCCTCTGGTCTGCGCCATCTCCGACCGCCGGGAGCGGACGGCTTGAGCGGACCCCGAGGGCAGAAGGGCCCTGCCAGACCCACCTGGGACCGGCGAGTCCCGGGTGCGGTGTCGATGAATAGAAATGTTCGACTGCTGGCAGGCCGAGCCGGCCGAGGAGTACCTGCATGGCCCACGTCTCTACTGACAAGGACAGCACCGTCCCGCCTGAGGCGGTCATCGGCGCACTCACCGACTTCTCCGACGCGCGGCTCAGTCTCTGGCCGAACATCGACCGGAAGTACTACAAGGTTCACCGGGTCTCGGAGACTTCTGCGGAGGTCACGGAGGGTTCTCGCGGCATCTGGGAGCGGACCCACTACGACTGGTCACTGCCGGGTACCGTTCGCATCGAGGTGCAAGACTCCAACGCGTTTCGCCCAGGCAGCTATTGGGTTTACTCGGTCCAGCCCAGGCCGGGGGGCGGTAGCCACGTCCACCTCGAGTTCTTGCGCAAGCCCCGGAATGCGAAGGGGCTATTGCTCAGTGCGCTCCTGAGCGTGGCGGGTCGGAGGATCTTCAGCGACTTCCTCGGGGAGACACTCCATCGCCTGGAAATGCACTCGCCCGCCACCGCACATGGCTCGCGTACTCCCTCGGGGTGATCGCCTTCTCGTCTTCACCGCGGAGCCATCTCTCTCGAGCAGCCAGAATCCACCGGTCTCGAGGCGCCAGCGAGGACACGACGCTCGGGGCGGTATTGACCGAAAATCCGCAAGATGCTGAGTTAATCTGCAAGATCAACAGGATGCCGGAGACACTTCGCGATCACGCTTCGTTCGGACGTGTACCATAAAGAGGTGGCAGCGCCCCGCGGCGGCCGGCGGGAGATTCTCGTCGCGGGGTCCACCTTGGCCACGATGACGGACGCGGCCGCTCTGTGGCTCGGAGCACGCGGGAACTATCTCTCGCCTGGGGAGCTTCTCGGGGAGGCTCTTCTGCTCCGTGGTTTCCACGCACGCATCGAGCTGGGGCGGCTGAGGGTCATCCTTGACCACCCGTCCGACCGAGCCGCGCTGATGGGACTCTTGGACCTCGCCGCGGACGGGCGCGTCCGGCGTCCCACTGTGGCTGAAGCCCCCGGCCTTGGAGGTAACCACCCGGCTGGGACCGGGCTCGACGGCGGCGACCCGTGGCACCTAGCGGCTCGTTCGGTGATCACGGTGGAGCAGGCGGGTTGCGTGCTCGTCTCCACCCTGGAGGATAGCTGGAACCAATTCCGGACCCGACGCCGCTGGCGGCCGTCACCCGTCGTGGCAAACGGGGCATGCCTCGACCTCGGCGTAGCGCTCCTCGTGCGCGCGCTCTGCCTCCTCGATTGCAAGGTGATCCAGAGCTGCGACGGCCACGAACCCGGCCCCGGACGCGAGGTCGGAGGAGAAGCGCGGATCGAATTCGCCTCGCCTTGGGACGCAATCCTGGCGGCGATGCTCGTCAACATCGGAGCCAGCGGCTCGCCACCGGAGTGGCAATGGGCATACAGGACGCTCCACGTCCCACACGTGGCTGGCCACGACGCGGGCGGACTCGCACGGACGCTCGGCGATCTGCAGCGAGTCGCTCGAGCCCTGCTCGAGCATCGCCAGTGGGGGATGCTCCGGCGGGCGAGAGTGCGGGCACTCAATGAGTACGGCGCCAGGGAACCGAACCCCGAAGCGTTCCGGGCCGCGCTCCGGCGGAGGATGCTGCCCGAGACCGCGGGCGCATAGCCTTTCCCCCGCGCCCAGCATCGTAGCGCGGAGCTTCGCCACCGCCACGTGAAGGTTGACCACCTCGCGAGGCGCTCCTCCTTGTCCCAGGCAGCCCGGTGTCGAGCGCCCGGAATTCCGACGTGACGGGTTGCATCGCCACGGGCCGTTTCGCCGCACCCATCGAGTGCGTGATCGACCAGCCGTACGTGCCGGCCCGCCTTCGGCGCAGGTGGTATCTTCGGACTCTCCGCCTCCCACGTTCTTCTTGCGGAGCTAGCGATGCAGGGCCTCATCACCCGGGTGCAGGTGCTCGTGCACCCGATGCTCATCGTCGAGAGCTTCGGGGTGAAGGTGTTCGTGCGTGCGCTGTTCGCGGACGCCCGAGAAACCTTCCTGGAGATCGTCAGCCGATGCGCGGAGGAGGAGGCGCACGCCGGGATGGACGAGCTTCGCCTCGTGCGGACGGTGAAGCGCTTCATCGGATTCGAGTGCCGCGTCCGCGACGTCTACCGGCGGCTAGCCGACCGCTTCTCGGGTGATCCCGAGGCCGCGAGGTTCTTCGCAACCCTGTCGCGGCATGAGGAGGGGCACGCCATCGTGCTGTCGCGCGTGCGTCGCGAAATCGGGCGCGGCCACCTCTGGAAGGAGTCGAAGGGCGTCCACGATTCCGTCGTGGAGGTGTTCGGGGCGAGACTGGAGGAGCACGAGGAGGAGGTTCGTCGCGGAATCCCGCTGGCGCGGGCTTTCGAGATCGTCGAAGGCATTGAGCGATCGGAGATCAACGTGGTCTTCGACACCCTGAATGGAAGCGTGGACATGCGCTCGCGCGCGAGGTTCGAGCGGTTCTTCGTCCTCACCCAGCGCCACCTCGCTTACTGCTGGGAGCACATCCGGAATCTGCGGGCCCGGCACGAGAGCGCGACGCAACACACATCCTGAGCTCGTTGGGGCGTGGCGTGCAGATTCTGGGGCGCGCACGGAATGCCCTCCCGTGGGCCCAGGTCACTGGGGCCCACCGCTGAGAGAATCGAAGTGTGGCGCCCAGGGCATCGGTGAGGGGACAGGCGGCCGCTGGAGCCGGATCCCGGTGCTCGTCTCGCTGTGCACCCCTCGTCGAGGTGAAGCGCGCCACGGCGACGAACGGCGCTTCAGCGTTCCGAAAGGCTTCTACAGTTGGGCGCTGCTCGACGCAGTGAAGGGCCCGAGCCTACGCACATCGCTGTCACCTGCAGTGAGCCCCGCCGGCGTAAGCCTGTACTGACGCCGCGAGGAAGGGACGCCGAAGCTTCATGCTTCGAGCCAGCTGGACCCAGTCGGCGGGTAGACCTCGCGCTCGGTCTTCCATTCCTGACCCGCAGAACTGCTCCGAATCAGCCCTCTCCCAGGCCAAGCACGGCACATGGCCCCCCGTCACATAGTCAGGCTACGTGCTGAACACCGGGCCAGTGTCCATTCTTTAGAAGCGTCGGCTGGTCACGCGCGGCGGGCTTCGAGGCGTCTCATGAAGGAACTGATGGAGATCGCAAGGTTGCGAGCCGAGGGGATGAAGCGCCTCGAGGCCATAGCCGAGGAGAGTGGCTCCGACTCGAAACTTTACCACTGCTGCAGAGAGCTGTGGTTCGAACGTGAGGCCGGAACCGACCTGTCGGTGGTCTCTGGTGATTGGAAGAACGCGATAACGCTCCTCCAGCTCGGAGTCCACGTCCTGGTCCACGGACCCGACGTTCTGAAGAAGGATGAGCTTCCGATCGACGACGCCGTAGAGCTTCTCCGCGGCGTTTGAGGTCCGATCAATACCACGAGTCTCCACCCGACACTGGCGGCGGGCAGTTACTTCGGGGCGCCACTTTCCTGCGAGGGCGCAGCCGCCGTCTCGCGTCCGGATGTCCCAAGCGACGAGCAGTGTTCCGAAGGAACACGGATCCCAGTTCGGTTCGTCAGAGAACCCAGAAGCCGCAGGCCCGGCCGACCGGGACGGCGATATGCCTTCAGTCCGACCAGATTGTCCTTACGATCAACACTACGGCCCTCCTCTTCCTTGCGGGATCGGTTGAGCTTCATCCCGGGCTCATCGTCCCGCGGGCTACCGGTGGCGTTCTCGCCCGGGCGAACGGGTGAGCACGGATGGAGAGTCGTGGACTGGCTGCTCGTCAGGGGGAACCACCGATCAACGAGGCAGTTCGTGACTGGCCCCAGTCGATTCGCGACCATCAACCTTCCGGAGAGGAGTGGGTAGCGCGCTGGCGGCAGTGCTCCCGAGCATCCGGGTAGCCGCAGGCCTTAGCTCCCGTCCCCATCGGTGTTCCGGTCGGAGACCTCGTGGAAGTCGTAGGTCCCGGTGGCTTGGACAAGCAGGTACCGCGCCGGGGAGGAACCCCGGTTCACAACTCGATGAACCCGCCCAGCAGAAACGTGCTGGCGCCGTCCGGGCGTGAGCCGGACGGTCTCGTCGGGCCCTCGCAGGCCAACCTCGATGCCCTTGTCCAGCGCAAAGATGTCGTCCGCCACCACGGTGTGGAGGTGCCAAGGCGAACCGCGCCCGGGCGCGAGCGTGTTCACCCGCGCACCGCCACCGCGTCGGTCTGCGCAATCCACTCGGTCTCGGCCGCGAACTCCCGCGATGAGCTCACCCGTCAAAGTGTAGCCGCGGCGAGAGGAAAATACAGCCGGGAACCCAACCGCCCCGCGCCACGGTCGGTCGGTGGCTATCTCACTCGTCCCGGTCCTCCAACCGCTGGCTGCCGTGCAGCGCCGGTAGGGAGCGCTAAACGGCAGTTCGTGCAGTTCGTAAATCGCGATCACGGGAAGGTACCGAGATCGCGGAAGGAAAGTTGAAGGGGAAGGTCAGCCCATCGATCGTGGAATGTGCCAGACGACCACCTTCGACAAAGGACATGACCTTCCCGTGGCAAACATACTCCGGCTCGCTCGCCCGACGCGACGTCGACTGAGGAGGAGCCTTTAAACCAAGGACCACTGGACCCCCCTCCGCCACCTCACGATCCTCAAGCTCGACCAGGGACTCAGCAGACAACGGATCGCCCGCGACCTCCAATGCGCGCCGGCCACCGTGGTGTCCGTGGCCCAGCGGTTCCTGGAACTCGGTGAGGACGGGCTCCTCGACCAGCGCGCCGGCAACGGGGAGATGAAGGCCGACGAGCGGTTCAAAGCCGAGCTGCGCCGAGTCCTTCTGGGGGTCCCCACCGAGTACGGCTGGCAGCGGCCTACCTGGACCCGCGAGCTCCTGTGCCTGGAGCTGGAGCGACGAGGCTTTCCCACGGTCGCCGTCTGCACGATGGGTCGCGCGCTCCACGACATCGGAGCCCGGCTGGGGATGCCCAAGCCCACGGTGAGCTGCCCCTGGAATGCCGAGCGGAGAGAGCGAAAGCTCGCGGGCCTGAAGCGGCTCGCCCGGAACGCCACCCCCAAGGGGCCGGTCCTGTACGAAGACGAGATGGACGTCCACCTCAACCCGAAGATCGGGCGAGACTGGATGCTCCCGGGCCACCGTCGTTTCGTGGTCACGCTGGGGAAGAATCAGAAGCGTTTCATCGCCGGCGCGCTGAACGCTACCACCAAGAAGCTCACCTGGGTGCAGGCTCCCACGAAGGGAAGCGCTCTGTTCTGCAGCCTGGTGTGGAAGCTCGTGGGCGAGTACCGCCACGCCAGGCGCATCCACCTCATCGTCGACAATTACATCATCCACTCGAGCAAGAAGACCCAGCGCTTCCTCGCCCAGTTCGGTGACCGAGTGGTCCTCCATTTCCTTCCGCCGTACTGCCCGGACAACAACAAGATCGAGCGGGTCTGGCTCGACCTCCACGCTAACGTGACCCGCAATCACCGGTGCAAGACTCTGGAGGAGCTGATGACTCAAGTGGTCGCCTTCATGCGTGCTTACAACCGCCTCGAAAGGAAGAACCCCTCACTGAGGATCGCGGTTCCCGTTCACGAATCAAGATCGGCCGTTTAGGCGCGCGCAGGAGAAGAAAGAGGTCACCGGCCTTGCGAACGGCGATCGGCGTCGGCTCACAGATCCCGGACGGGTCGACGGAGTTCACTGTTGCCGGGCGGCTGCAGGTGGAAAACGGAGCTCGCCGTCCAGATAGATGCTCTCGATGGACCTCGTGACGTCATGCGGCAAGCCGATCTGCCAGAGCCGTCGAACGGCCTGGTTCACGTCGTATGCCACCTTTCGTAGCTCTGGAACACCGTCGACGATCACGGAGTAGGAGGCGCGCGGGTCGCCACTGCGCGGAAACCCCACGCTTCCGGGGTTCACGAGTTGCATGGTACCCAGATCGACAAGGCCAGGGAGGTGTGTGTGCCCTACAAGCAACAGGTCGGCGTCCACGCCGGCGGCCTCGCGTCGCCACTCCTCCTCGCTCGACGGGGGCAAATACCGGTACAGGGGGTCGCTCGGCGTGGCATGGACCATCTCGATGCGCTTCCCGTCGAGCTGCACCCTCCGAAGGATGGGGAGCGCTCCGAGATACGCCCGCTCATCATCCGTGAGGAACGGGGATGTTCGGCGTCGGCTCTCGACCGAGAGCCGGTGGAACGGTCCCGCCGAGCGGCAGTCCTCCCCCAGGCCCATCGCGTTGTCGTGGTTTCCACGAATTACATCCTCGACGCTGCTCCGAATCCACCTGACGGTCGCATCCGGGGCGGGGCCGTAGTCCACCGTGTCTCCGAGGCATAGGACACGATCCACCGCCGGTTCAGCGGCCAGGACCGCCTCCAGGGCGTCGATGTTGCCGTGAATGTCTGAGAGGACCAAGACTCGCATGTTCTCCTCCTGCCGGCGACGACCCCGCCACAGAGCGAGCACGGACCCTCATGCCTCCAGGGTAGCCAGGCCGGGGCTCAGCCGATGCGCTAGCAAAGGCCCGGGAGTCACTGGCCGGTTCACCTGGCGTTTCAGGCCGACTGGCGCTCAGCAGCGAAGGACATAGCAACCTTGAGGCCCGCTTCAACGCTCACCGGGGAGACCCACCGGGGTTGACACTGCCCGGCCCCGTTGCTCGCAGGAAGGGCTCCGCGAAGAAGCGAGACCCAGTGCATCGCGTCCGTCTCGCCCCTCGCGAAACGGCGTCATCAGATTCCGAAGTGCGCCGCGGAGTCCATCCGACACGAGCTTGCGCCCCGTGTTGCACGGTCCTGCCGCGTGGGCGGCCGGCGGCGGTTCGGCCCGAGGGAGGGCTGTCTATTTCTCCTGCATCGAGTTGTGCACCGGCTGGAGATCGATAGCGCGCTTCGAAAGGATCTACTTCGAGTTCCTAGCGACTGACGGGAGCGCCCTAACAGGTGGCGTCGCGAGGCGCACAGGCTCGGGCTCGAAGGGGGATGTCCGGTGGTCTTTCCAACCAAGAGCTCGTGAGGCGCGTCCCCTTCCTGCGAGGGGCAGCCGCGTTGTCAGCCGTCCGGACGTTCCGGGCGGCGAGCAACTGGTGAACAGGGCAAGTCAGCCTCGCTCTCCAGCCGAATGGTATGCGGGAGGTGATGCGCTGGTAGCCGTCCGGCAGCATCGCGCACTCGGCCCAGCCCCCGACACAGCCGATCCAGGGGTGGGGCCGCAGCAAGGGGCCGCTTTCCGCCGCGAGACCTTCACGGAAGCGCTGCGGGCACGGCACGCGGCGGCGCTAAACTTTCCACTCGTGATCTTGCCCGGCGTTCCGGTACTGGCGGCGCTTCTCATCGCTCCTCCCGGCGACTGCCCTGGCGAGCTGTTCCGCATCGCCCGAAATACGAACGCGAACGTCGTCGTCTACGAGATGGACACCGCTTCGGCAGGTCGGACAGGCGACCCGGAACCGGTGCGGGCAAGCTGGCTCATGCTCGCCGAGGATGGGCGGCGCGTTGAGCTCAACCCGTTCGAAAGTTTGTTTGCCTACGGATTCGAGGTGCGCCGTTCGTCGTCTGGGCTCCGCTTGGCGCTCAGAGCCGATCCCTCGCGGGAGATCGAGATTCGCGAGCACCACGGCTGCTTCCGCGCCTTCCGCAAGATCGCCGGGCAAGAGGCGGTGCTCCAGCTCATCTTCGTCGACGCTCGAGGCTCGGGTTTCGTGCCCTCGGTCCGGTTCGTGGTGGTATTCGGGATCGATCCGGTGACCGGTGTTGGGGTGAGCGAGCAGATCGTTGCGCCGGCCCCTTCGCTGCAGGCGTCGGACGGGTGACCGTGGAGGAACTGCTCGTACGGCTTGCGGGGCTCCCCTCCTGGCAGATCGCCCTCACGGCGAGCTGGCTGCTCCTCGTCGCTTGCGTCTTCCCCTCGCTGCCCGAGGAGGTGGTCATCACCGCGCTGGGTATGCTCTGGGGCCAAAGGCGCATCGCGTTCCTGGAGGCCTTCGTCGCGGTTCTTGCCGGGTTGCTGGCCGCCAACCTGGGGTCGGTCTTCATCGGGTCCCGCCTCGCCCGCGGTCTCGCCCTCTGGGAGCCACTGGCGCGGCCGCTCCGTTCCGAGCCGGTGCAGGCCGCCCTGGGCGCCCTCCGCCGCCACGGCCGCGCCGTCGTCTTCATCACCCGATTCACGCCGCTCGTGCGCGGTCCCGTGTATCTGGCCGCCGGCATATCGCAGATGGGCCTCGCCCGCTTCTTCCAGGTGGACGCTCTCGCGGCGTGCATACAGGTGCCGCTGCTCCTCTGGCTCGGGGCTCGTGTTGGCGAGGGAGCCGGCTCGATCGTCCAGGCCTGGCACCGCATGGGCTGGCTCGCTCTTGGCCTCGCACTGGCGATGCTCGCCTTTCACCTGCTCCTTCGGCGCACCCGTTCCCGAGCCCGAGGCCGCCGGACTCTTGTGGCCGAGTCGATGGCGATGCGGATGTCGGCTCACCCAACCCGAAATGTGTTCGACCGGTAAAGGACGTCCGGAGGGCGGTGAAGGTGATCGAGCCTCGGTCGGTTCCAGACCCCAAGGCCGGCCTTTCGTGCCCGGCTGGGATTGGACGAGAGACCCTTCACCTCGGTCGACGTGGGGTCGGCCTTGAGGCCATCAGGCGCCCTGAGGGGTTCGCACCTCGAACTGACCCCTGTACCGGGGAGTCCGCGAGCGGCACGGAAATGGTCTCCCGCGGTTTCAGCCGTCGAACGGCGTTCCGAACGACCTCCACCATCGCCTAGAGCGCGCGCCCCTGGGAGATCCTCACCCGCTCGAGCTCGGGACCCCGCTCACGGCTCTAACGTGCTCCTGATCCTCCTCGGACCCGGTGAGCCAGCACGTGTACGAGCATGCTGTGCTTCAGTGCGCGTTGTCCATGGGAAGGTTGAGGCGGCGGACAATGGCTTTGAACTCCGGGTCGTCTCGCAGGTCGTGTAGGAACGGGGACCAGCGGTCCGCCTCGTCCATGTCGTTAGCCGCGACCGACTTCGCGAGCGAAGTTAGGGCTAGGCCGCGCTCGCCGCGCCAGGCGTGGGTTTCGGCCACCTGGAAGGGGTAGGACCCACCGTACCGTTCGACGAACTCCTTCAGCCTCGCGTCCGAGGCCGCATCGTGGCCCAGCGCGTGCTCCGTCATCGCGAGCCCCTGCAGCTGAAAGAGCGGGTCCTCAATGCTCGCGAAGAGCTCGGCGGCGTCATGTGACTTGCGGCGCAGCAGGAGCGTCCTTGCCAGCTCGAAGCGGGTGAGGATCGACTCGGGCCTCGCGGCAAGGTGGCGACGGAATGTGGCTTCTGACTCCTCCAGATCGCCCGCCAGCTGCAGGGCCTCGCCTAGCACGTAGACGGAAATGCCAAAGGGATCGAGCTCCGCCGCGCGTCGTGCTTCGGAAACGCTCTCCCGGATTCGGCCGAACGCCAGCAAGACCAGGGCGTGGGAGCGCCAGGGCGCGCTCGTCGTCCTCTCGTGCACCGGCCCAGTCGCCTGCCATCTCTCCGCGGAGGATGGCGCGTGTCGAGAGGGCCTCCGCCATGTGCGGGGCCAGCCGGACCGCTGTCTCGGCGGCTGCGAGGGCTTCCTGAAGGCGCGTTTTGCCGGCGGCTAGGCCCTCGTTTTCCGGCTCGACTGCGCGGAGCGCGCTGCTCAGCGCGGCCCAGGCCGGAGCGTAGGCGGGATCGATGTTCACGGCACGCCGGTAGGCCTCCGCCGCGCGCTCGCCAGCGCCAGTCCTCTCAACCTCGGTCGCGGTGCTCCCATTCGAGGCCCACGGCGGACCGGCGGACGAGGAGTTTTTCTCCGAGGGGTTGGCCGAAGAGATCCTGTCGGCGCTCGCACGGATCGACGGGCTGCGCGTGCCGAGCCGCACCTCTTGCGATTACTTCAAGCCTGGCGATCTCGTCCTGAACGTCGAAGATGTCCGAGATCTCCCTGTCGAAGCTGCGGCTCCAGACGGTTGTGTCGTCCACGGTTCGCACCAGGCGGACCTCGACCCGGGGATCTCCGCTAGCAGCTCCGGGAGGTGTGAGCGCGCTTCGCAAGCCCCCAGGACCGCCTCGACCACTCTACGGAAGCGCGCCTCCCCCGCGCCGCGAAGGCAGGCATCGGCCCCCACCAGCTCAAGCGTCTCGGCGGGCGAGAAGGTAGCGCTCGGGCCTCCCGCCATGATCACCGCTTCGGGGAGGGTCCTTCGGACGACCTGGGTCGCCGCGCGGCAGGCGCACAAGTTGGTCTCGTAGATGGTGAGACCCACGATGGCCGGGCGCAGCGCCTTGAGCGCAACCGCGAGTCCCTCCGCGGAAACGTTTCTTTCCGGCAGGAACTGCTCGGCCCGGACACCGGCGCCGAGGAGCACCGCGCGGAGATAGGGGACGCCGACGTGCTCGGCGAAGTGCTCGGTCAGTCCACCGGGGAGCACTAGAAGAAGGACGTCGCACCGTCCTCGCCCCACGGCGGCGGGAGCGGGCACAACGGCATGTGGGGGGAACCCCACGGGACACCTCCGCCGCAGGCTGTACGGAACTCCCGCTACATCGGGCTGGGGCGAGCCGTCCGCCTGCTTTCAGGGGAAGTGGGTTGCCGTGGGCGCTCGACATGGCACCGGAGTGAGCCGAGCATCCCGGGGGAACCCACTGGAAAACATGGAACATTTCCACGCCCCGATCGGGTCTCCAGGCCGCTCCCTGCCATGTGCGCAATCTGCACCGGCTAGTGGGACAAGGGCTTCGTCAATCAGAGGTCGCGATGAACGACTCCACGGAGATCGACACGAGAGGCGCTTCGCACCCGCTTGCCGAACCGCATCCGAGATGAGCGCGCACACGGGAGAGCCGCACGCGCTCTCTACACGAGTTCGTCCAGTTCCTGCGCGCGCGAGGAGGCCCAGGCGAGACGCCAGCTTCGGTGAACCCGAGCCGCTCCCACCGCCTTGGGAATGACCTGCTTGTAGTCGGGGAAGAGCCGCTCATGACGATCGAAGGGGCGGCGGAGAAGCTTCGCGTGAGCACGGAGGCGATGTGCGCCCTGGATCAAGCGGGGCGACGTGCCGGGGGCGTCGCGTGCGTCGGAGCGCGGCGGATTGCGTGGTGAAGAGCAAGGAGTTCCTCGGCTTCGACCGCGTCGAAATTCGTCGGGATGGGTCGGCCGCTTCGGCAGCATACCTCACCCTAGTCGGCACGAGCGTGGATGGGGCGGCGACGTCCACGGTCCCGTTCCTAAACACGCGGCGAGAGACAGTCGGCGCACGAACACCTCGAAACGTGCCGAGACAACGGTGTCCGGCAAGACCGCCCTAGCCAATCGACGAAGTTGACGGCAAGATTCCGTCTCAAAACCTACAGCGCGCCCACCTACAACCGCGGCGATGGCACGCACGAGAGGAACCCAATCGACACGTTCGTGTAACGAAAACGCCAAGCCTTCAAACGTACAACTGGACCTGCGCTCCTGGCCGACGATAGCTTTCGCTCCGGAAAAGGCGGCCCATGTCCCAGATTCAAGCACGAAACGACTCGCCCTTCCGGATAGCGGCGGACCCCCCGTACTTCGCGCAGGGTGCGTTGGCACTTGCGGAAAAGGCGCTGGGGCTCGAGGAGCTCGACCGGCTTTACGCGCGGTTCCGAGGGCTCGAGGGCGACCCCTGGGACCTGGCCTTGGAGGTCTTGCAGGTCCGCCTCAATCTCGACGGAGCGCTGGATCTCCCCGCGAACGGCCCGGTGCTCGTCGTCGCCAACCACACACTCGGCGGCCTCGAAGGCGTGTCTCTGCTCAAGCTGCTGAAGCCGCTCCGTCCTGACACCCTCCTCGTTGCCAGCGGAGCGCTCCTCCGCATTCCGGAGCTGAGGCCGCACCTCATCGCGCTGGACATGTCCGGTCCGCAGGGTCGCCAGCCGAGCTCGCGCGAGTTCAGGAAGGCTCTCCGCCGGTCGCTGGCCCACCTCCGCGCCGGCGGCTGCTTGGCGTGCTTCCCAGGTGGCGAGGTCTCGAATCCCGTCGACTCCTGGAGCCCCTGGGCCGCCCGGGTCGCACAGTCGGTTCGAGCCGCGATCTTGCCGATCTGGTTCGGCTGCCCCAGGAGCGGCAACCCGGCTTCGAAGTTCCTCCATCGGTCTCTCCGGTCGGCGCTCATCGCGAAAAGCGTGCTGAAGCACCAGGGCAGCATGCTGCAGGTCGCGGCGGGCGGACTCGTTCACCCGCGGCGACTCGATGCGCTGACCCCCGAGCAGGCCATCACCTTGGTGCGCAGTCACGCGACTGCGCTGGCCAGCCGCATCGAAGAACCGGGCCGGCCCACAATCGGTGGGCCCATGCTCCGGAACCAAGAGCCGCTTGCCGAGCCGCAACATCCGGCGCTACTGGGCGAGGAGATCGCCGCATTGCCGCCCGAGCAGCGGCTAGCAAGAGGCGGTGGCCTCGAGGTCTGGGTGGCTTCCGCCCATCAAGTCCCACACGTCTTGCTCGAGCTTGGGCTGGAGCGCGAGAAGGCCTTTCGCGCCGTAGGCGAGGGAACGGGGCGCGGCCTCGACCTCGACCAATTTGACGACTGGTACCTCCACCTCTTGCTGTGGGATCCGGGCAAGCATTGCCTAGCGGGCGGCTACCGCATGGGCCTCACCGACGAGATCCTTGCGACCCGCGGCAAGGCGGGACTCTACACCCAGACGCTCTTTCACATGTCGAATGGCCTACTCCGGCAGATCGACCCGGCGCTGGAGATGGGCCGCAGTTTCCTGCGCGAGGGTTATCAAGGCACCCATGGCCCGCTGATGCTGCTCTGGAAGGGCATCGGTCGGTGGCTCATCCTCCACCCGCGCTACCGCCGGCTCTTCGGCGCGGTCTCGATCAGCGACGCCTACAAGCCCACCTCACGAGCGCTCATGGCGCGCTGGTGCAGCCGCCATCTACGGCTGGAGGGAGCTCCTCCTTTGAGCGTGATGCCCCGGCGACCATTCTTCGCCCTCAATGGCCAGGCTAGAGCGCTCACCGAGATGCTTCGCAATTTCGAGGCGCTCGACGAGGCCGTCTCGCTCATCGAGGGGGGCAAGGGCGTGCCCGTGCTCTTGAAGCACTACGCCAAGCTGGGCGGCCGCTTCGCAGGGTTCAACGTCGACCCAGGCTTCGGGGATGTGGTCGACGGACTAGTCGTGGTCGACCTCGCATACACCGACCCACGCTTCCTGGCGATGTACATGGGACGCGATGAGGCGCGGGCTTTCCAGGCGCACCACCGCGCGGGCGTGCGGGTGCAGGCGTAGCGCGACCTCGCGGCGGATTCGCCGCGTTCGTTCTTCCGCTGTGCCCCTGACGAGGTTGACCCGCTTGTCCATCCTCTTCCCTGGGCCGGAAGTAGTCGCAGGCCTCTTTAGCTGCTGTCCGGCACGACGACGTAGTGGAGGCAGGTCTGATGGCCCCCCCACGCGCGGCGCGCGCCGAGGACCGCTCCGGGGACCCCGCGAACTGAAGGGCCCCGGCCCGCTACTCATGATCGATGCCTTCGCGACGAGCGCCGCGATCCACCCCAGGCTCGCGGGCCCCGCAAGCGGGGGCGCCGGTGAGCGCGCGGGAGCCCAGCCCGCTCCCGTTCGACGAAGTCGAGGACTTGCTCCCGAACCTCGGGCCCGACGAGGAGGTCGTCAATGGCGTTCTCGAGCTCGTCGAGCGGCAACCCGGTGCGGAGACCGTCGCTCGTCGCGGGCGGGCCTCGGTCGCTCACCTGGTTCGAGGCGGGGTCGCCACGGCGGATGGCATTCAAGGACCTCTCTTTCGTCCCTGTTTGGCGACTGCTTCCTGAGCCTTGCGTATCTCGTCGGGGTCACCCAGATAGTAGTGCGCGAGAGGCTTGAGATCCACGTCCAACTCGTACACCAACGGCACGCCAGTCGGAATATTCAGCTCAACGATATCGTCGTCCGAGATATTGTCCAGGTACTTGACCAGCGCTCGCAGGCTATTGCCATGAGCCGCAATGATCACCCGCACTCCTGACTTGATTGCCGGAGCGATGGCATCGTGCCAATAGGGCAGAAATCGTGCCACCGTGTCCTTCAAGCACTCCGTCACCGGAACATCTCTTGGGGCGAGGTCATGGTAGCGCGGGTCGCTACCGGGCCAACGCAGGTCATCTTTGGTGAGGGCCGGAGGCTGGATGTCATAGCTACGGCGCCACAGCTTGACCTGCGCATCGCCGTACTTCCCTGCCGTCTCGGCCTTATTGAGCCCTTGAAGCGCACCGTAGTGACGTTCGTTCAGGCGCCAGGAGTGGTGGATGGGAATCCACATCAGATCCATCACGTCCAGTGTAATCCACAACGTGCGGATAGCCCGCTTGAGCACCGATGTGAATGCCACGTCAAAGACGTAGCCACCCTCCTTGAGGAGAAGCCCGGCACGGTGAGCCTCGGTAGTACCGCGCTCTGATAGGTCTACATCCGTCCAACCGGTGAATCGGTTCTCCAGGTTCCAGCTGCTCTCGCCGTGGCGAAGAAGAACTACTTTATGCATTTGCTACTCCCTGTTCTTGTCATTCAGCGCCGCTACCCGTGACGACACCCGTCCTTTCAGGAATTCCAGCCCCCCCACCGCTGGTCGAAAGCATCGTCTGAGGCGGCTTGAGCCTTATTACCGCACAGCACTAGCGCTGTCGCCACCCCGATGATGGTGGTTGCGCCTTGATGGGCCTTCTCCAGCACTCTTTGATTGATACGGCCCAGTCGGGACGGACGGTAACCGGTCTACTCACCCCCTGGCTTCGATGGACGAACGCCGCGCCATCAAGGTGCTGTTGCAGCTGCACTGGGGATCGGCTAGCAGCCGAACGCGAAGCTCGCCTTCGCCTTCCAGTCATCTCAGTACGCTCATGAAGGTCGGTCCGCAGGATCTGGGTAGGAAGCGAGACGATGCCGAAGCCGGCCTTCGTGCTCCATCGCCGCCTCGAGAAGAGATGCTTGGCCGTCATCATCACGCCGTCGGACTCGCTCGTCGCGGCGACCCCGGTCGATGCCATGACCTCGTCGCCGCGCTGGGCGAGTCGCCGTCCGAGGCCTGTAGACACGGTTCGGGCGTCGACAAGGTGAGGCGCCCACGGCAAGTTAGGGCGCGTGATCACCCACCCCGAAAAGGTGCTCTTCCCCGATTCGGGCATCACCAAGGGTGAGCTGTGCGCGTACTACGAGTCTGTGGCGCCATTGATGATCCCGCACATTCGCGGGCGTCCGGTCACGATGGAGCGGTTCCCCGCCGGCATCGGAAAGAAGGGCTTCATCCAGAAGGACGTGTTGAAGGGGTTTCCGAGCTGGCTCGAGCGCGTCGAGGTCGAGAAACGCAACGACAAGGCGGGCGGATCCGTGCACTACCCGCTGGTCGGCGACGCGCGATCGCTGGTCTGGCTCGCCAACCAGAACTCGATCACGCCCCACGTCTGGATCTCGCGGGTACCAAGGCTCTATCGGCCGGACTTGTGCGTATTCGATCTCGATCCCTCGGGGGAGGATCCGCGCCCGCTGCGCACGGCCGCGCTCGCGGTACGCGACCTGCTCGACGAGTTCGGGATGCCGTCGTACGTGAAGACCTCGGGCTCGAAGGGATTCCACATCCTGATTCCCCTGGACGGCGAGGCCGACGCCGAGAGTGCATGGCGGTTCGCGCACGGCGCGGGCGCGGTACTAGTCAAGCGTCACCCGTACCTCCTGACGCAAGAGTTCATCAAGGCTGACCGCGGCGGCCGGATCTTCGTCGACACCGGGCGTAACCTGCCGGGCGCGACGTTTGCCGCAGTGTACGCGGTTCGAGCCAAGCCGGGCGCACCGATCTCGGCGCCGTGCACATGGGCGGAGCTCGAGGGAGGCAGCGTCGGCCCGCGCACGTTCACGCTGCGCACGATGGCGGCGCGCATCGGTGACGTGGGCGAGCTCTGGTCGGGCATGTTCGATCGAGGGTGCTCGCTGGGCGATGCAGGCGCGAAGCTTCAAACGATGTTGACTGACGCGGACTGGAGCGAGGCGCTGGCCGCGTCTACTCGCCGGCCCGTGTCGCGCCTGGCACCGCGCAAGAACCAGGAGGGGAGGAGGAAGGCCGCGCCGAAGGCCAAGCCTTGAGTTGCACCTGAACGAATGATCAGGTAGCGTTCCGGCTCATGGGCATGGCGTCGGAGCTCGCGCGCTCGCAGCCGCTGTCGGCGCCGCGCATCTGCTGCCTGGACCTCGACACGTTCTTCGTGTCTGTCGAGCGGCTGCTCGATCCGACGCTGGAAGGTAAGCCGGTGGTGGTCGGAGGAAAGCCGGGGAGCCGTGGGGTGGTCACCGCTGCCAGCTACGAGGTGCGCCGCCTGGGCGTGAAGTCAGGCATGTCGCTGGTCGAGGCCAGCAAGCGCGCGCCGAACGCGATTTACCTGCCCACGCGGCACGAGGTCTACGGCACCTACGCCGAGCGCGTGCGCGAGATCGCGCGTCGCGCCGCGCCTACGGTACTCGTCGCCAGCATCGACGAGATGTATCTCGATCTCTCCGGCTGCGAGCGGCTCTACGGAGCTGACGGCGCCGCCAGCGAGGACGGGGGCGAAGACCGCGCCAGCGACGTTGCGATCGAGGGCGCGGTGCTAAAGTTGACCACGACGATCTTCGACGACATCGGCCTGCCAGCGAGCGCCGGGATCGCGACCAGCAAGGTGGTCGCCAAGGTGGCGTCGGCCCTGGCCAAGCCGAGGGGTGTGATGCTGGTGCCCGCGGGCGTGGAGCGGGCCCTGCTCGCGCCCTTGCCATTGCGATCGTTCCCCGGCATTGGTCCCGTCGCCGAGGCCAAGCTGCAGGCCGCCGGCTACCAGACGCTGGGCGCGGTCGCCGAGGCCTCCGTCGCGGATCTGCAGGAGATCTTCGGTGCGTGGGCGGAGTCGGTCTCGCGCGGCGTGCAGGGGCTGGGCTCGGGCAACCTCGGCCGCGAGCGCCCGGCGTTCGCCGAGCACGATCCCGAGGGCGAGACCGTCGGCAGCATCTCGAACGAGCGGACGTTCCGCGAGGATGTGACCGACCCCGCGTCGATCGAGGCGGTCCTGTGCGGCCTGTGCGAGCGGGTCTGCTGGCGGGCGCGCAAGCGCCACGTGAAGGCGCGCACGGTTACCCTCAAGCTGCGCTACGCCGACTTCCATACGCTAACGCGTTCGCACACCACGATGGCGACCAGCTCGGAGCTCGAGCTCTATCCCATCGTCAAGGAGATGTTCGCGGCGGCGCGGACACGGTCGCTGCCGATCCGCCTGCTCGGCGTGCAGCTCTCGAACCTGGGGGTGTTCGAGCAGCTCCCGCTCTTCGATCGCAACGAGCGGGTCGGCGCGGTCGTCGACCGCATCCGCGCGCGCTTCGGCTTTGAGACCATCTCGCTGGCGACTGGGCGCGGTCAGCGCAACGATGCGCGCGGAGAATAGCCGTGAGGAAGGACTGCACCCGGTCCGCTGGAGCGGCTTCCGGTGCCGGAGCCGGTGATGAAGTCACCCGCGCAGGTTCTGCTCGAAGAAGTCCATGGTGCGTTTCCAGGCCAGATCCGCCGCCGCCTTGTCGTAGCGCGGGGTGGTGTCGTTGTTGAAGCCGTGCTGCGTGCCCGGATAAGTGAAGAGCCGGTACTTCACCTTGTTGGCCTTGAGTGCCTGCTCGAAGGCGGGAATGCCGGCGTTGATGCGGTTGTCCTTCTCCGCGTAGTGGAGGAGGAGCGGGGCCTTGATCCTTGCCACGTCCTCCGCCGGCGGTTGGCCGCCGTAGAACGGCACGCCCGCTGCGAGCTCCGGCGCGCGGGTGGCGAGGAAGTTCACCATTCCTCCCCCCCAGCAGAACCCCACCGTTCCCACCTTGCCGCTGCACTCCGGGCGCTTCTCCAGGAAAGCGAGCGCGGCGAGGAAATCCTCGCGGGTCTTGGCCTGGTCGAGCTTCGCGAACAGTTCGCGCGCCTGGTCCTCGTCCCCGGGATAGCCACCCAGGGGTGTGAGCGCGTCCGGCGCGAACGCGACGTAGTTCTCCAGCGCGATGCGGCGGGCGATGTCCTCGATGTGAGGATTCAGGCCGCGGTTCTCGTGGATCACCAGGATACCGGGCAGTTTGCCCTTCGCCTTGGCCGGTAGCACGAGGTAGCCGCCCACCTGGCCCGAGCCTTGGGGCGAGCCGAACTCCACGGTGCTGGGCTTGAGCCGCGAGTCGTCCTTTGCGACCTGCTGGGCCTCGGCGAACCTGGGGGTGAGCGCGTCGAGCAACATGCTGGCCGTCATCCCGCCCACCGTGAACTTCGCCGCGCTGGCCAAGAAGGCCCGGCGGTCGATCAAGCCGTGAACGTACTGATCGAAGAGGCTCAGCACCTCGGGGTGGAAATCGGACGCCTTCCTTCGCTCCATCGGTCACCTTAGCCCCACCGGATCGGGTGAGGATAGGCCCTCGGTAGCCTGTATCCAATTCCGAAGTGGGGGCCCCAGCGGTGCAAGAGTTCGGTCGGGATGCCTTTGTGCCAGCTGCGCGGCTGGGGCGTGGTCGACAAGAAACAGGTGCGTGCCCGACTGGGTCGGCCAAATACACGACCTGTCGCTGCATGTCCGAGACGGGCGCCGGAACGGCGAGCACGGCTCAGCTGGCACCAACCTTCATGGACGAGTGCCACCAGTCACAAAGGGCGCGGCAGCTAGCGCCGCGCAAGAGCTCCCAGGCTCTCGCCCTCACAGGGAATCGTGGGACGAGATCGCTGCAAAAGCACTGGTCGAGCACGCCGACCCTTCGAGGAGTGCTTTCGGTCCTCCGCTTGGTCGCCTGGCCTCTGCTTCTTCTTGCCCTTGCGCGCGAGTGGCTCGGCGGTAGAACCCGGCGGCTAGCCTCAAGACCCGCCACGCGGAAGGAGACCAAGTGCCCCGGTTGGTATCCGTGAACGTCGGCGTACCACGTGATGTCGCGTGGCAGGGCCGCACGGTTCATACCGCAGTCTGGAAGGCTCCGATCACTGGGCGCCGCCACGTGGGACGACTGGACGTGGACGGCGACGCTCAGGGAGACCTCCAGGGGCACGGCGGCGAGCAGCGAGCCGTGCTCGTCTACCAGGTGGAGTCGTATCGGTACTGGGAGCGAGAGCTGGGTCGTGGTCCATGGGACCCGGGCCAGTTCGGAGAGAACTTCACGGTCGAAGGGCTTTCCGACGACGAAGTGTGCATCGGGGATCGCTACCGGATCGGAGATGCGGTCTTCGAAGTGACGCAGCCCCGCGTGACCTGCTTCCGGGTCGGGATTCGCATGGGGGAACCGCGTATGGCGGCGCTGCTGGTCGCTCACCGCCGGCCGGGCTTCTACCTCCGTGTGATCCAGGAGGGGGAGGTGGGAGCGGGCGACGAGATCGTCCGCACCGCTCGAGGACCGGAGGAGATGACGGTCGCCGAGATCGACGCGCTCCTCTACCTGCCCGGACACCCGCGTGATCGACTGGAACGGGCGCTGCGCATCCCGGCGCTGAGCATCGGGTGGCAGGAGTCCTTCCGTGCCCTCCTCACGCAGGAGAGAGCGGGCGGGCAGCCAGCGGGCAACCCAGGCCTCGCTCCCGAGACGGTACCGGCTCCGGCGTGGAAGGGCTTCCGAACGATGCGCGTCACGAAGCGGGTGAAGGAGAGCGCGAGCATCCTCTCCCTCATGCTCGAGGCGGTGGACAGATCGCCGCTGGCGCTTCCGCTCCCTGGTCAGTTCGTCGTCGTGCGCGTCCGTCCGGACCCTGGCGCGCCACCGGTCTTGCGCAGCTACTCGCTTTCGGACCTCCCCGGTACCGATCACTACCGGGTGAGCGTGAAGCGCGAGACGAACGGTGTTGCCAGCAGCTACATCTTCGATCGGGTCCACCCCGGCGACACACTCGAGGTGAGCGCGCCGCGCGGCAGCTTCACGCTTCGTCCCGACGGGGACGCAGTGGTCCTTGCCAGCGCGGGCATCGGCGCAACGCCGGTGCTCGCGATGCTGCACGCCCTCGCGGCCACACGCTCGCCACGCCGAATTTGTTGGCTGTTCGGCGCACGCGATGGCGCCAACCACCCCTTCGCCGACGAGTCGCGGGCACTCCTCCGCGATCTCCCGAACGCCCGCGCACACGTATGCTACAGCCGACCCGCCCCCACCGATCGCCCGGGCGTGGACTTCGACGCGCCCGGGCACCTGACCGTCGCGGCTTTCGATAAGATCGGTGTGCCACGCGATGCCGACTTCTACCTATGCGGGCCCCGATCGTTCCTCACCGACTTACGAGCCGGGATCGTGGGTCAGGGCGTCGCCTCCGACAGGATCCACACCGAGATCTTCAGCGCCGGACCGTCGGTGACACCAGGCATCGCTCCCGTGTCCCTTGTGCCCCCGCACCCGCCTTCGGGTCCTGCCGGTGAAGGGCCGGTCGTGTTCTTCGTGCGGAGCGGACTCGAGACGCGCTGGAGTCCCCGGTTCCAGAGTGTCCTCGAGTTCGCCGAGGCGTGCGACGTTCCGGTGCGATGGTCCTGCCGGACGGGCGTGTGCCACACGTGCGAGAGCGGCCTCGTCGTCGGCACCGTGCACTACGAACCCGAACCCGTCGAGCCGCCGGCTCCGGGCGCTGCCCTCATCTGCTGCTCGCGACCCGAGGGAGACTTGGCGCTGGACCTGTGAAAACAGGAGCAGGCTTCGAGGGAACAATGCGCACCGTGCGTGAATCGTTTCGGGACCGCGCACCGGTTGACCGCATTCCCTGATGCGGTGATCGCAGCGATCGTCACCGTTTTGGTCCTGCACTCAGGGCGCCCCGACAGCGGACCCTCTCGGCGCTCTGACCCTCGTGGCCGATGGCCGTCAGCTACCGGTGAGCTGCCTGTTCTTTGCCATCGGCTGCATCAGCCACTACCTCATGCGGTTCGTGGGCCGCCTTGAATCTGAAGCTGGTGTGGATCAACTTCGCTCATCTAGCCGTCACTGCCTTCGTCGCGCTCGCTGAAACCGTGCGCGCTGGAGAGGAGGACCGCATGCGGTCGGTGCTTCGGTTGGGCGCGGAGTCGAGCGAGCAGCGTCACCTAAAGTGAAAATGGCAGGCGAGCGCATTTACACCGGATTTCAAGGAAGCGCTCAGTTGCAACGCTCTTGTTGCAAACAATGCGGACCCCCGGGACCAAAATGGAGGCGCCGGAAGGTAAATTCTGGTTGAAGACATGCGGTCAAGCGCGGTGCGAGCGGCGGCGTGACTGAACCCAAGTCCACGAGAGCACGTGGGCAGGTGTGCCGGAGCGGATGAGTTCTCAGTAAGGGCAAGCTGGATCTTCAGGGCGACGTGCCTTCCCAGCTTACGCGACCCAGCTGCTCGAGGGTCGCATCTGGCGCAAGCTCGTTGTGGCTGATCACGCCGAGGCGCGGAAACTCCAGGTAGGTGTTGCTGCCCTGGAACTGGAAGGTGTCGAAGAGAGAAATCAGGTGGCAGAAATGAGGGAACGAGTTATCCGCCGCCTCCGTGGCCAACTCGTCGAGCCGTACCGCGAGCTGCGAGGACTCGTCCCAGATCAGGAGGAGGTGGTAGCAGCGTGTCCGGAGGTAGTTTTCCAGCACGCCGGCGAGGAGACCGGCGTAGTTGGCCAACGACCAGTAGTGCTTGTCGGCGAGGTTCGAGATCTGGGTGGTTACCTTTTGAGCGAACTCGCGCCGGGCTGCGCTGCGCACGCTCCGCTGCTCGAGTAGCCACTTCACGTGAACGCCAAACGCGGTCCCGAGAGCGCCGGCAAGCAAAGTATTGGCGCTGGTCGCGAACTCCTTCACAGCTGTCCAGCGGCTGCTCCATGCGAACCCTCCACGCGCAGGGAGCGCCTGCTGCTGCGCCAGTGTCGGCGCGGCCCAAGCCAGCGCGAGGAGCGCAAGACATGCTCCCACCGTGACTGCCATGACGCCAGAGCTGACGCGTGGGATCGCGGGGCGGAATCGGGCGTCTTTCACCGCAGACTCCACCGCACAGCGAATCTGTTAACGCGTCGCGCCGATGCTCAGACTATTGTCTCATTGCAGCGTCGCCAACTCCTCGGAACCGCTTCTATGGCTGAACCAGCAAAGCTGATGCCCGCGCCCGGGAGCATCCATATGGGTATCACCAAGGCGTTGGGCTTCAGGGCAACAAGACCCATTCGATGGCGGTACCCTCTACCCAGGATCACACCAGTACCGTTGACCTTCGTTCCGCCTCAACTAGCAGGGCCCACGCATCACCGGAGACCACGTGTGCCTCGTCCTGCAGCCCCAGTCGCGAACTCATCAACACTTCATCGGAGGTTGGGGATCAACGGGGCGTTGCCTTGCCGTGCCGCCCCTCGAAAGCGGTCGCACCCGCCAATACTCGGCGCACACCCAAACGGGATTCAAACTTCAGGAGGTGGACAGAAGTCTTGGGAGACCGGACGACGCTCATTCTGGCGTCGAGTTCGATACGGGCCACCAGCGATACGGCAACCTACCTCGAGGCGCTGGGGTTCCGCGACCGCGCTCGGAGCACGCGCGGGCCCGGCCGGGGCGTTGGCGAGCGCCGGCGACCCAGCGGTGGACCCAGCGGTGATCGAAGGGTACCACGTCGTCGAGCGGGCGCGCCGGGGCAACCCCGCCTGCCTCCGGGCTCCTGCTTGAGGAGGCCGCTTACTTGGGGCGGGCCTCACGACGCTCCTCCGCTTGTTCAGCCGGAGCCCCTCGTTGTGGGCGGCGGTGTCGCCCATGCCCTCGACCTCATGGCAGATGATATCCGGGAGGTCATCCGGCGCGACGCCATGGAGCCTTTCCGTGAACGTGCCAGTGGTCCGGGGCGCCCTAGGCGAGAACTCTGGGCTGGTGGGCTCCGCCGCACTCGCGGTTTGAGAAGCGGGCGCTTCTGGAACGTGAGCCTTGCGGCTTTTGGACGTGCTGGGGATGTCGGGGGTCTCTTCCGAAACGCCTTATCGGATACTCTGGGTGGTATAGTGTAGGCGAAGCGAAGTTCACTAGGAGGTCCGCATGAAAAGGGTCCTGTGCATCGCGCTCACCCTGATGCTTCCGGTGTTCACACCGGCCGCAGACAAGCCCAAGAAGCAGCTAACCTTCGCGTACATGTCGGGGATTCTCGATCCGTTCATGATCATGATCGAGAAGGGCGCCAAGGCCAAAGCGGATGAGCTGGGGGTGAAGCTCATCGCGGCCGAGTACCCCAAGAAGTGGGGCCCGGACGTCCAGGTTCCAATTCTCGAGGCCATGGTGGCCAAGGGCGGGATCGATTTCCTCATGGTGGTTCCGACAGGGCAGACGGCCCTGATCGCGCCTCTGAAGAAGATCCACGACAAGGGCATCCCCATGGTCACCTGCGATACGTACCTCGGCGACGGTGACTACTCCAAGGCCTCCGACTTCTCCTTCCCCCTCGCATATATCGGCACGGACAACGAGAAGGGCGGTTACGAGGTCGGCAAGAAGCTTGCTGAGATGATCGGCGGGAAGGGGAAGGTCTACATCAACACGACCAACCCCGACGTGTCGTCGGTTGCCGGCCGGCGCGATGGTTTCAAGCGCGCGCTGAAGGAGTACCCTGACATCACCTTGGTCGGCGTCGACTACAATCTCGACAATCAGGAGAAGGCCGAGGCGCAGACCGCGGCGGTCCTGCAAGCGAATCCGGACCTGAAAGGCGTGTTCGGCACCAACCTCTTCAGCGCCCAGGGCGCTTACCGTGCAGTGGTCGCGGCTGGTTTGACCGGCGCGGTCAAGGTCGCCTCCTGGGACGCGGGCATGGATCAGATCAACGCGCTCAAGGCCGGGCAGATCGACTTCACCCTCGCGCAGAAGCCGTACGAGATCGGCCAGCTGGCGGTGGAATGGGGCTACAAGTATCTCACCCAGGGTGCACAGATTCCCAAGCGCCTCGTCCCAGGGTTCTTCATCTTTACCAAGGACAACGTGGACGCTCCGGATTCGCAGCAGTACATCTACAAGTAGCCGTCCTTCGATCGCACGAGGTGCCCGGCGCAGCTGGCTCGACCACCTGCGCCGGGCTGGTTCCCGAGCCGGCCCGCCCGGCGATGAGAGGAAGGCCTCGACGGTGGAGGAGGGAGACGTCCTTCGAAGGCGCAGCGCGGCCGGCCGGATCCTCGTCCGGATCGGGGAGCGGTGGTCCGGGTTCTTCCTCATCCTGCTCCTGCTCGCGTTCAGCCTTTTGGGCAGGCACTTCTTCGCGGTCAGGAACTTCTCCAACATTCTGTACTACTCGACGATCTACCTGCTCCTGGCTGCGGGCGAGACCTTCGTGATCATCACGGGCGGGATCGACCTGTCGGTCGGTTTCGTCATGGGCCTAGTCATGGTGGCGACTTCGATCGTCATGCGGGACCTGCACGCCATGGGGGTGCAACCGGCGATGAGCATGATCTCCGGCTCGGTCGTCGGGCTAGTGCTCGGCGTCTTCCCGGGCCTCATCAACGGCCTCCTGGTCGCTCGGCTGCGGGTTCCCCCCTTCATCGCCACCTTGGGCATGTACGGGGTGGCCAATGGCATCACGCTCAACCTGTGCCAGGGTTTTCCCATCTACTACCTGCCCCCTCAGGTACAGCAGATCGGGAACCTCTTCGTGGCCTACTTCCTCCCAGGCCACGGCCTCACCTTCTTCCGCCGGCCTTCGAACATGACCCCCGACGACATTCGCAGTCTCGTCGGCATCGTGCCGGTGACCGTCCTTGTCGCCGCGATCTTCCTCTTGGTGTTCGGGTTCATCCTGGTGCGCACCCGGTTCGGCCGGCACACATTCGCGATCGGCGGGAACCTGGACGCCGCCATTCGGTCGGGGATCGCCGTCCCCCGCCACCTGGTCAAGGTCTACGTCCTCTCCTCGATGTTCGCGGCCGTGGCCGGGGTCCTTTATACCTACCGCGCCGGCATCGGGCACTTCACCACCCTCTCGTCGTCCTACGAGCTCTTTGCCATAGCCGCGGTAGTCATCGGCGGGGCCAGCTTGATGGGCGGCCGGGGGAGCATCGGGGGCACGGTGATCGGCGTGCTCATCCTGAACGTGCTGGAGAACGGCCTGAACATCACCGGCCTTCCGGCCTTCTACCGCTACATGGCCACCGGGCTAATCCTCATCGCCGCTGTGGTCATCGACCAGCTCACCCCGGAAGGGTACTCCAGTGCCTGAAGCCACCTTGCCCATGGGGAGGAACGCGGGCGGGGCAGCCGAGTGGGCCGGCCGCAACTGGGCCCTGCTGTTCCTCGCCCTCGAGATCGCCGCCTTCACCGCCTTCGGCACCCACTTCGTCTCCCTGGAGAACCTCCAGAACGTGCTGGTGGCCTGCACCTACGTCCTCTTGCTCGGGATCGGCGAGACCTTCGTCATCATCACCGGCGGGATCGACCTCTCGGTCGGGTTCTTGATGGGGTTCAGCACCGTGATCTGCGCGAAGGCGATCGTCTTGCTGCGGGGGGCTGCCTTGCCCCTTCCCGCAGCCGTCGTCCTGGGCGCCGTCATCTGCCTCGCGGTCGGCCTCCTGCCCGGGGTGGTCAACGGGCTACTGGTCGCGCGGCTCAGGGTCCCACCGTTCCTCGCTACCTTCGGGATGTACGGCTTCACCTACGGACTCGCCGAGATCATCTGCGACAACACGCCGATCACTGCGCCGGAGGGGACGGGATACGCGGGCAACGAGTACGTCTTCTACCTAGTGCCGGGGAAGGTCTTCTCCTTCCTGGTGCGGCCGCAGGGCCTCTCGGAGGGGGATCTCCGCCGGATGATCACCGTTCTCCCCATCATCGCGGTGATCACCTTCATCGTGGCGCCGATCTTCGCCTTCGTGCTGACCCGCATGCGGTTTGGGCGCCACACCTACGCCATCGGTGGCAACATGGACGCGGCCATCCGGGCAGGCATCAACGTCCCGCGCCATCTCACCTACATCTACATGATCTCCTCGGCCTGCGCCGCGCTGGCCGGCGCGTTGTTCGTCCTGCGCTACGTCACCGGGACCGCCGACGCCGGGAGTTCGCTGATGCTCGACGCGGTGGTGGCGGTGGTCATCGGCGGAGCGAGCCTCTACGGCGGCCGAGGGACGGTGAAGGGAACGATCGTCGGGGCGCTGATCATCGCGGTGCTCGAGACCGGCATGGTCAACCTCGAGATTCCCACCTTCAACCGCTACATCGCGATCGGCGGGATCCTCATCTTCGCGGTGCTGGTCGATCAGTTCTTCCCCGACTTGGTCGGGAGGGGGAAGTAGATGGCGATCCCCTTGCTCGAGGTGCGCCACCTCACCAAGCGGTTCGGCGGACTCACCGCCGTGGACGACGTGGGCCTGCAGGTGTTCCCGGGCGAAGTGGTGGCCCTCCTCGGCGACAATGGGGCGGGGAAGTCCACGCTCATCAAGATGGTCTCGGGCGTCTACCAGCCCGATGAGGGGCAGATCCTCTTCCAGGGGAAGGAGGTGCGGCTCGCCAGCCCGGCCAGCGCGCTGGAGCTGGGGATCGAGACCCTCTACCAGGACCTCGCCTTGGCCGAGAACCTGGACGTGTTCTCGAACATCTTCATGGGCCGGGAGAAGACCAAGCCCTTCCTCGGCCTGATCCCCGTCCTCGACCACCAGACGATGTACGACGAGTCGAAAAAGGTCCTGGACCGGCTGGACATCCAGATCCCGTCCCTGCGGAAACTCATCAAGACCCTGTCCGGTGGCCAGCGGCAGGCTGTGGCCATCGGACGCTCGATCTACTGGAACGCCAAGCTCCTGATCATGGACGAGCCCACTGCCGCCCTGGGAGTGCAGGAACAGCGGAAGGTCCTCGACCTGGTGCGGCTGCTCCGCAGCCAGGGCATCCCAGTGATCATCATCAGCCACCAGATGTACGACGTCTTCGCGGTCAGCGACCGGCTGGTCGTCATGCGCCGCGGCAAGAAGGTGGCCGAGCGGGTCACCAAGCAAACCAACACCGACGAGGTGGTGAGCCTCATCACGGGAGCGGAGGAGGTGTGGAAGCCAGCGGCGAGCTGACCTCGCCGCCCGGAGCCGACCCCGGGACCGCAACGGAACCCCACATGCCCAACCGGATGACGACGGCAGAGCATCGCGGCTACCAGCAGATCTGTGGCAAGAACGGCCGGATGATGGTGGTTGCCGCCGACCAGCGGGGCGCGATGCGCAAGATCCTCGCTGCGACGCCGGAAGAGCAGGCCAAGATCGACGAACACACGCTGGGTGACGTCAAGTCCGACATCGTCGCCTATCTCGCCAACGCGGCTTCCTGCGTGCTGCTGGATCCGGTCTGCGCGGTGCCCCGAGTCGTGGACGAACGGATTCTCGCACGCGACACTGCCTTGCTCATCGGCCTCGATGCTTCAGGCTGGGATGCCGACGCCCGCGGACATCGGCTCTCGAGATTGGTGCCTGGCATCCATGCGCGCCGGGTTCGGGAGTTGGGCGGCACCGGTGGCAAGCTGATGGTCTATCTTCGCCCCGACCGCCCGGAAGCCAACGGTCACAACATCAGGATCATTCGCGAGTGTGTCGCCGACTTCGCCAGGGAGGACCTGCTGCTCGTCGTCGAGATCCTGACCTACGCCTTTCCCGACGAGGACGAGGCCGAGTATGGGGCGAACTTCGGCGGGCTCATCGAGGGCTGCACTCGCATCGCTCTCCAGGAAGGGTCGAAGGTGCTCAAGCTGCCGTACCCCGGAAGCGCGGCCTCCTGTCGCGCCATCTCCGACATAGCCGGCGAGGTGCCCTGGGCCGTGCTTTCGGCCGGCGTGAACCACGAGACCTTCCTCGGACAGGTGGAGATCGCCATGAAGAACGGTGCCTCCGGTGTCATTGCCGGGCGGGCACTCTGGAAGGACTGCATCTCGCTCGATCGCGAAGTGGCGCGGGACCGGCTGGCGCGGGTTGCCCTCTCTCGGCTCAAGCAGATCCAGTCCCTCCTCGACGCCTCCCCGGCGCCAAGGCGATGAGTCGTTCATGAGTGAACCCCCGACCGCGCTCGGTATTGACGTCGGTGGCACGTACCTCCGCATCGCCGAGATCGACATCAACGGCCACATCCTCTCACGCCACGCTGAGCGGGTGACCAAGGGACGCGAGGCATTTTCGGCGCGCCTCGTCGAGCTCGTCCTCGCCCGGCGCAGCCCCGATGTTCGGGCGGTCGGCGTGGGTATTCCCGGCCGAGTCGACGCGGTCGCTGGCTTGGTTCTCTCCGCTGGTTACCTGGAGCTTGCCATGCTGCCGCTGGCGGCGACGCTGAGTGCCGCCATCGGCCTGCCGGTCGCTATCGAGAACGACTGTACGATGGCGCTGGTCGCGGAATGCGCTGTCGGGGCGGCGCGCGGGCGCGGCAACGTGGTGATGTTCAGCATTGGTACCGGCATAGGTGGCGCAATCGCTCAGAACGGTGAGCCCTTGCGCGGCCGCGCAACTGCGGGTCAGCTCGGCCATATCATGGTGCAACCGGGCGGTCGGGCCTGCAACTGCGGCCGCCGTGGCTGCGTCGAGACCACGAGCTCGGGCACCTCGCTCGGGCATCTGATGCGAGAGGCCGGTCTACGGCCCGACACCGATATCGGCCGGCTCCTTACAGCGGCTGACGCTGGTGACGCCGCGTCCGCGGCGGTCTTGTCGGCCTGGGCGAGGCCGATGCGCGATGCCGCCACCTCGATGGCAGCTGCTTTCGACCCCGATCTCGTGCTGTTCGGCGGCGGCCTCGGCCGGGCGATGGTCCGTGCCCTCGGTCGCCTGCCGCAGGAGCAGACGTGGTACACGTATGACATCGCCGCGGCCGATCTCGACGATGACGCCGGCGTCATCGGTGCCGGCCTGCGAGCCCTGCGGAGCGTGGGAGGGCGTCCACTCACGGCCCCCGGCGCCGCCTAGAGGGCAACCCGTCGCCCAGCTGACCATTCCGAGAGGCATTGACGAATGCACACGGTCATTCTCGTCAACGGCGTTCCTGCCAGCGGCAAGTCAACTGTTGCGGCCATCATTGCCAGGCGCCTTTCGATGCCGCTCCTTGCGCTCGACACGATCAAGGAAGCGTTCTTCGACCACCTTGGCGTTGGTGACCGCGACCACAGCCGCCTTCTCGGCAAGGCAAGCTATCAGGCGATCTTCTCGACGATCGCCGGTTTCCCCGCTGGGCTTGGAGCCATCGTCGACGCATGGCACAAGTTCCAACCGCTGGAGGTTCTACAGGGCCATCTGGTGCGCGCCTCGGCCGGCCCAGTGCTCGAAGTGTGGTGCCACGCCCCGCCGGCGGTGATCGCCGAACGCTATCGCACCCGCACCAACTCACGCCATGAGGGCCATCCGCCAGCCTCTTACGCGGAGGAGCTCGCCGCGCTGGCCGCCCGAGCCACACCACTCGGGATCGGCCCCACGGTTGATATTGCTACCGACCGGGAGATCGATGAGGAGGGGCTGATCGCTGCGCTCAAACAACAGATCTCGTTCTGATGCTCTTTCGCACGAGCGCGGCTTCCAGCGGGTCGGGGCACCGGGGATCATCGTCCTCAACAACCTCAAAGAGGGTGTGCTCAAGCCCGACATCTACGAGCCCGAGCTGAACCTGCTCTACCGGCACGTCCGCAAGCACTACGGCGTGACTGCCATCCCCTGCCGCGTGGGCGATGCCGATCGCTAGGTCGAGAGCGGTGTCGGCCAAGCCCAGCAGACGCCGCTCAAGGGACTGCGCTTCGAGAGTCTCGACGAGGCCTTGGCCAACCTCGACCGGTACCGGCCGTCCACCGAGCCCTGAACCCTAGGTCCAACCTCATTGCACGTGCACTGTGACATCCTTTCGTTCGTGGAAGAGCTTGAAGACGGCATCCTGGACGCTCCTCCGCTCGACAGTGCTGTCGCCCCGGTCATAAGCAGTCCCCTCTACGGTCCCCATCACCATGACCTCGCCGAGATAGACACCTTCGCGCTACAGGCGCCTCGACAGGATGTGCACCGCCTTGTGCTTCGCGCCATTCGCGATGGCGAGACCCATGGCCTGATACTGGACGACCGCGTCGTCGACCGCATCGACGGAGAGCCCAAAGCTGCCGTTGGTCACGAGCACCGCCGCGTTCTTGACCTTCTTGAGCTCCGGCAGGGCCTCTTGGATGGATGCCACGAGGCCGGTCACGTCGGTGTTGAACGCCGCGACTAGGTCATCGGTGGGGGCGCTGAGGAGGTCTCCGGCGAGATTCGCAGCGGCGTTCCAGAGAAGAACGTCGATGCTGCCGAGTTCTGAGCGCGCCTTCTGGATGAACGCTCGGACAGCTTTTGCACTTGAAGCATCGGTCGGAACCGCGAGGACCTTGACGCCTCTTGCCTCGAGCCTCTTCGCTCCGGCTTGAAGCGCGTCTAGGTTGCGTGCCCCTACGGCAACCGAGGAATCCCTCGGCGCCAAATCTCTCCGCGACGGCATGAGAAATGCCCGGCCCGTATCCCACGATGACGCGCAGACGCTCCCGCGGTCGGGTGTTCGGACAGGTCAGCCGCGCCCTCAGGGGGACCGGAGAAGAGCGGCGCGGAAGCCTCGACACCGCAGTCGGCACGATCATCGATCCGAAGGTCATCCTGGCGATGCAGAAGGACTCCGGCACCAGCGAGTTGGAGCTGAAGGGGGACGGTGGGGCAGCGAAGAACGACTTCCTCATGCAGTTCCAAACTGACCTTCTCGGATCCCCAGTCATGCGACCGAAGGTCGTCGAAGCTGCAGCCCGAGGCGGCGCCTTCCTGGCGGGTCTAACGACGGGGTCTTGGAAGGATTTGGACGAGCTGGTGGACACCTTCGAGCTGGATAGGAAATTCCTGCCGCAGATCAACGATGAAGAACGACGTTTGCTCTACGCCAGGTAGCAGAAGGCCGTGCGAAGAAGCGTGGACTGCGGCGCTTCCTAACAGCGCCCGGAAATGCTGCCTTACGCGTTGCGACGAGGAGGGGCTGGGGGGAAGGGGATGAGACCCGACAGCGTCCAATTGCGGCGCCAACAATGCCAGAGCAGTGAACGTTGTTCCCGAGGTTTGCGCCGTGCTTGATCCCGGAGGGCATGACGTCCGGGGGCGACTCACACATGATCATGCACACACCCATGAACACCGCATCGGGTCTGCGTTCCTTCGACCGCCATCCACCGTGGCTTCACCTCCATGATTCGAAGTGGTTTGTGCAGTGAGATCGAATGGAGGACGCGGACCGTTCCCGGTCGAGGGCCACCACCCAGATCGCGTCGAAAGCCGCCGCGAGCGCCTGGATGCCCGCGGCGTGAACTCCGTTGCCGTTTCGAAACCGGCGCGCGGCGTACCCGCCCTATCTGCTGGCCGTGATCTTCGCGTCAGCGCTCGGCCGGGCCCGGCCGCGTCTGCTTGCGGACCTTCTTGAGGAAGGTCTTGGTGCAGCGCCCGTGCGTGCTCTCGTGGTTCACGATCTCTGCCACCAGCCGCACCTTCGCATCCGCGGTCAGCGCCGCGCTGGCGTTCACCTCACGGGCGAGTTGCACCCCTTCGGGCGTTACCGGGGCCCGCGGCCCGGCCGGGGCCTCGAGCACGGCCCGGTGGTGCGACGGCTTCGTCTTGGTGACGTCGTGGAACCCCGACGTGGGCTCGGCGCGCCGGCCGGAGCCGTGGCAGCTGGGGCAGGTCGCCGAGCTCCCGCTCCCACCGAGAGCGTTCCCGATGCGCCCGTCGCCGCCGCAAAGCCGGCAGGGCTCACTCTCCACGTAGCCCGCCATGAACCACCTCCGCCGGGCCGCTGGCCGGCCCGCCCCGGGTTGAACCAGTCGTCAGCTGCCGGAAAAGACCTTATCAGGCTCTGAGGTGTGGCGCCCGAATGGAAATGGCCGGTTCCGCCCGCGTAGAGATGTCTGCTTCATGCGCGACGGTCGCGTTCATCGGCTCGGCGGTCGGCCAGGGGCTCCCCATGCTTCATAGCTGCAAGTTGACAACTCCGAGAGGCTGACAGGCATCCTGCAGGCTGGAGGGAGAGCGGCACGGACTCAGCTATCATGGCCGCCCATGACCGATAGCCAGGATTCCACCCTTGACCCGCGCTCCAGCCCGGCCCAGGACTCGCGCTCCAACCGCGGTACGCTCCAGTTCATCGCCCGTCAGGCGATGATGGACCACGGCCTCGAGCCGGAGTTCCCGCCGGCTGCGCTGGAGCAGGCGCGCGCCGCCGAGCCGGCGTGCGGCGACGGCGGCGTCCGCGACCTGCGGGACCTCCTCTGGTCCTCCATCGACAACGACGATTCGATGGACCTGGACCAGATCGAGGTGACCGAGCGGCTTTCCGACGGCGCGGTCAAGGTCCTGATCGGCATTGCCGACGTCGACGCGCTGGTACCGCGCGGCTCCCCGGTCGACCGGCACGCCGAGACCAACACCACCTCGGTGTACGTGGCGGGCAACATCTACCCGATGCTGCCCGAGCGGCTCTCCACCGATCTTACCTCTCTCGGCCCAGACGTCGACCGCCTCGCCGTGGTCACCGAACTCACCGTGGCGCCCCAGGGCGAGGTCATCGGCGCGGTCTTCTATAGGGCGCTGGTCCGCAACCGCTGCAAGCTCGCCTACCGTGCGGTGGCCGCCTGGCTCGACGGGAGGGCGGAGTTGCCGCACGCCATGGCAGAGGTCCCGGGTGTCGCCGAGCAGATCAAGCTTCAGGACCAGGTGGCCCTCGCTCTCCGCGCAGTACGGCGCGATCAGGGCGCGCTGACGCTCCGGACCATCCAGAGCCAGGCCGTGTTCGAGGGCGACGCGCTGCGAGACCTCGTCCCTGACGACATGGACCAGGCCAAGGCGCTCATCGAGGATTTCATGATCGCCGCCAACGGTGCCGTGGCCCGCTTCCTCGAGGCCAAGGGCTTCGCGACGATGCGCCGGGTAGTCAAGGTGCCGAAGTACTGGGAACGGCTGGTCGCCTTGGCCGCCGAGCATGGCTTCACGCTCCCGGCCCAGCCGGACCCGCGGCCGCTCAACGCCTTCCTCTCCGCGAAGCAGCGGACCGACCCGGTCCACTTCCCTGACGTCTCGCTCGCAGTGGTCAAGCTCATCGGCTCTGGAGAGTATGACGTCAACGTCCCCGGCCAGCCGCCCCCAGGCCACTTCGGTCTGGCGGTGCGCGACTACACCCACTCCACAGCGCCCAACCGTCGCTATCCCGACATCATCACTCAGCGGCTGCTCAAGGCGGCCATCGACGGCCGCCCCTCGCCATACGCCCTCGACGAACTGCGCGCGCTGGCCGAGCACTGCACTGCGCAGGAAGACGAGGCAGCCAAGGTGGAGCGCCAGGTGGGGAAGTCTGCGGCGGCGATGCTGCTCCAGGGGCGGACCGGCGAGACCTTCGACGCCATCGTCACGGGCGCCTCGGAAAAGGGCACTTGGGTCCGCATCACTGCGCCGCCGGTCGAGGGCAAGGTCGTGCGCAACGACCGCGGGCTCACGGTCGGGCAGCAGGTGCGGGTGCGGCTGGCCCGGACCGACGTGGCCCGGGGCTTCATAGACTTCGCCCGCGTCTAAGGGCAGCCGTGTGTGGAGAGATGGCCTCCAACCCCAAGCCCGTACTCCTCCACCTTCTCCTCCAACTCTGTCCAGTCCGTTTCGTCGGTCAAGAGCAAGCCGCGGCGGCCGTTGAGGCGTCGCGCGACCCTGTTCAGGTCAGGCTGAGAGAGACCTGACAGGGACAGTCCAACGGGGAGGTACTGGCGCAGCAGACGATTCGTGTTCTCGTTGGTTCCGCGCTGCCACGGACCGGCCCGATGCTCGAAGTGTGGTGTCCTCGCCGTCGTCGCCGACCTCGAGCTCCGGGAACCCGCCGCGCGGAGCCACGCGGCAGAGAGGGTACGCGTCGCGCGAAATGCGAGGAGCCCGGCCCATCGGCCGGGCTCCTCGGCTACTTTGCTCTCCCGTCAGCGCGATCAGGCGATGGGACGGACGTTAGCCGCCTGCAAGCCCTTGGGGCCCTTCGTCACATCGAACTCGACCTTCTGACCTTCCGCGAGGGAGCGGAACCCGTCGGCCTGGATCGCGGTGTGGTGGCAGAACACGTCCTCACCGCCGTCGGCCTGCGTGATGAAGCCGAACCCCTTCGCATCGTTGAACCACTTCACGGTACCGGTTGCCATTTGCTGTTGGATCTCTTTCTCTCTCTGTGAATGCGACGGCACGCTGCCGCGCAAGTCTTCTTCCCACCCGAGCGGGAGGGAGGATGTCGTGTACCCGAAACGCGCAGCAAAGTCGAGTGCAGCCCCAAGTGACCTCACCGGGCGCGCCCCCGAAGCTAGGCGAGGTACTTGGTCGCGACCTGCGCCGAGGCCGGCGGGCGCTTGCCCAGGAGGCCGATGCAGGCGGGGCAGGGCACGCCGTGCGCGTGCTTCGTGGAACGGTGCTCGAAGCCGCGAAGGTCGCACAGGACGCCCGTAGGCGCGTGTCGTGCAGCTGGCAGGGCATTCATGTTCGTGTCCCTCGGGCTGCCGGTGAAGGGAGGGACTCTCGGAGCCGCCCAGGGACGTGCCGCCCCAGCCGCCGATGTGAATCATTGGGGTCACTGCAACCCGATTCGTCCAACGAACCGACACGTCTCCTGGGGAGAAGACGCCCACGTCTGACCCGCGACTCGGGACGGAGTCGGCGATTCCAGCGCCCCCGAGAGGAGCAGACCGGATCGGGCGGCCGGTCCGGTCCGCTCTTGCGGGCGGCAGCTTCTGGGGCGGCTCAGCTCACCTTAACGTGGATGCTCTTCGGCTTCGCCTCGGGCTTTTTCGGAAGGTGGATGTGGAGCACGCCCTGCTTCGACTCCGCGCGGATCTTCTCGGAGTCGATGGTCGCCGGCATCGAGAAGGCGCGGGTGAACGTGCCGTAGCTCAGCTCGAGACGGTGATAGTTCTCGCGCCGGTCTTCCTTCTCCAGCTTTCGCTCGCCCTTCAAGGTCAGCACGCCGTTCTCGAAGCGGAGCTCGACGTCCGCCGGCTCGACACCGGCCAGCTCGGCGCGAACGACGATCTCCTCGCCGTCCTCGTAGATGTCGCAGGCGGGCGTCCAGCCCACCGAGTCACCTGCGCGAAACTGCAAGCGGTCATCGCCGAGGCTGCGGTTCATCTCCTCCTGCAACCGGGCGAGCTCGCGGAAGGGGTCCCAACGGGTCAGTGTTGCCATGACAAGTCCTTTCGTTCTTGCTTGTCCTGCTTGATCCGAGCGTAAGACCGGTCTCGAACTTGTCAAACGCTGACCCCGCTTGCGACCTCGGGTCGTTCAGCCTGGTGCTGCCTCCGAGTGCATCCGGAACGCAGGAGCTGGTTCCCGCAAGCGGGCCGAGACCTCCGCTCACGACCCGGCGATGAGCAGGCGCACGGGAGCATCCTTCTCCCCACCGCGCCCCGCGCAGCGGCCGGCCGATTGAGGCAGCGGATCGTCCACGCGCGGAAGCGGGCGCAGCGTCCGCACACGCGGCGAGGCGAGCTCAGCGTCGCCGGGCGGCGGCCACCGGATCCGCGCGCCCACCGGGATCGACCCTGACCCGCTCGTGCGCCGGCCCCCGCCAGACGCTGCCGGCGATGACACGGGCCGGAAGCCAGGGAAACCGCTCCCTGCTCTCCGCCAGCACCCGGACCACCGGCGACACGGGCGCCGGCGCTCCCGGCACGGCAGCCGGCGTGCCCTCGGGGGTCATCGACATGGCGGGGTCCCTGCGCTGGGGCGCGCGAGCGTCCCGGCGCTGTCGTTGCCCGCCGTTTCGGCCGGAGGCCGCGCCATTCCAGCGAGGTGCGCTACTTGTCACGGTAGGTGATCCTGCCGCGGGTCAGGTCGTAGGGCGAGAGCTCCACCTTCACCCGGTCGCCCGTGATGATGCGGATGCGGAACCTCTTCATCCTCCCCGACGCGTACGCGAGGACGACGGGGCCCTGATCGATCTTCACCCGGTACATCCCGCCACTCGCCTCCTCCACCTTGCCCTGCACCTCGATGCCGGCTTCCTTCTCGCTCATGTCTCTCCTTGTGAAGTCCTTCGAACGCCGAACGCGCGGTGACTCGCCACCCGCCCAGGCGAGCGGCCCCGCCTGGCGGCAGGTTCTCTCGTTGGACTGGAGCGCCGGGAAGCGAGCCCAGACGGCAATGCGCCCCTTCGACGGTCACCAGGAACGCGGTCGGGCTCGAGAAGCGCCACGGACGACTCGTCCGCTGG